>Ga0070728_10001031_pt1 | contig 46031 bp, 29 predicted proteins | sample tdDd471_FD_66723 | JGI IMG/M metagenome (GOLD analysis project Ga0070728, IMG submission 66723) | Marine sediment microbial communities from the Atlantic coast under amendment with organic carbon and nitrate - tdDd47.1 | ecosystem: Environmental > Aquatic > Marine > Coastal > Sediment | place... | reverse complement strand
TGGATCGGATATGGAAAAAAGTGGACGGTAGACACATATTACAACTCAACAAAGTAGTTAAGGCTATGAAATATACCGGGAAGGATATGCCAAGATCATATAAAGAAACCTCGCTGGGGTGGGTTGGCTAAGATGTTCTATAGGATGAAGGAAAATGATGGTGATATGTTAAGTCTAATTTATGTAACGAAAGCAGCTGGTGGAGATATAAATGTAAGTTGTGCTGACTTAGAATTTAATAAATGTTGCTAAATCACTTGCTAAATGAAAAAGCCTCACAGAAATAAATTCCATAAGGCTTTGATTTTATGGCTCCTCCTCTTGGACTTGAACCAAGGGCCCTCTGATTAACTGTACGTCTTCAAACCAATTTGGACAAGTTAAGGGTATAAATTAAGATATAGAATTCTTAATTTTATAAACTTTAATTTGATGAAACATGAAAGAAAAAAGGAAGAGCAACCCGGAAACTTTAGTCCGTGAGATTAAGCGAAGTACCCGTCGCAAATTCACATCTGAAGAAAAAATCAGAATAGTTTTAGAGGGCCTTAGAGGAGAGGAAAGTATAGCCTCCATATGCCGTCAAGAAGGCATTAACCCCAATCTTTATTATCGGTGGAGCAAAAGCTTTCTGGAAGCTGGGAAAAAACGTCTTAGTGGGGATACCCTTCGTGAGGCAACGACAGATGAAGTACAAGGGTTGAAAAAAGAGAATGAGAGTCTGAAGATCATGCTTGCTGAGATGTTCCTGGAGAATCGAGTTATAAAATAAAAGCCTGAATGGCTTCGATTAAAGTGCAGGTACATGAGATTTTCACAAAGTGAGAAGATGGCAATTATTCGTCTGGTAGAGGACTCTGAGATTTGCGTAAAACGGACGTTGAAGGAGTTGAATGTGAGCCGAAGCACTTTTTATAATTGGTATAGTAGGTACCGGGAAAGTGGATATGATGGACTCTCATCGATATTACCTAACCGCAGGGGATATTGGAATCGGATACCGGAAAACGAACGTGACGAGGTGGTTAAAACCGCTCTTGAGATACCTGATGTTATTGTAAGAAGAAAAAGTGTTATAAATTGAAGCAGTGTATTTATAATAAAAATCTTACTCAATCACCTCATAAATTACCATTGGTTTGGCTTTGTTTTTCATTTTAATCTCACCTACCTTGCTGCATTTAAAATGTTCTTTCACCATTTCATAAGCGGCTTCACTGATGACGATCTGGCCGGGTTGGGCGGCAGATTCAAGCCTTGAAGCAGTATTCACCACATCGCCAATAACGGTGTAGTCGAGGCGCTTGAGGCTGGCTGAGCCAATATTTCCTGAAACCAGTTCACCATTGTTGATACCTATGGAAACATTGGGTTTGTAGGTTACATGCTCGGAAATGGAGGGGAGTTTGTCAATTTCTGTACGAACCGAAAGACAAGCATCTATCGCACGATCTAAATTGTGATCTCCACGGAAAACGGCCATGATAGCATCTCCGATAAATTTATCGATAAAACCTCCATGATCAATAATTTCTTTCACCATAACATCAAAATAGCTGTTGAGCAATTTTACCACCAAGTCGGGTGATTCGTTTTCACTAATTGAGGTGAAGCTACAAATATCTATAAACACTACGGTGGCATCCACAGTTTCATTAGCCATAAGCGAAGTTTCAAATTCGCGGGTATCCATAAAGTTGAGCACCGTCTCGTCAACATACATTTTAAGTATATTGTTTTCTTTAATGGCCTTTAGGGTTTGCTTTAGTTGCTCGACATGCTTTATGGTTTTATCTATCGTAAGTTCGAGATCTTCAAAATTTACAGGTTTAGTTACAAAATCGTAAGCACCCCGGTTCATGGCCGTACGGATATTTTCCATGTCGCCATAAGCAGAAACAATGACTGATTTTAAAATGGAATGCTGATCGGTTAACTTCGAAAGTAAAGTGAGCCCGTCCATTTCGGGCATGTTGATATCACTTAGCACAAGATCCACATCCGTATGTTGTTGCAATCGCTCCAGAGCATCAACTCCGTTAACTGCAAATACAAATTCATAATCGTTGCTGCGAATCTTTTTACGGAATTTCTGTTTGATTAAAATCTCAAGATCAGTCTCATCGTCAACTACCAATATTTTAGCCATTATCTTAAAGTTTTAATTTTCTCTTTCAACACATTAAAGTCAACTGGTTTGGTAATGAAATCGTCCGCACCCAGTTCCATGGCGCTGTTGTAATTTTCTTCATCACCGTAGGCAGTGATCATCATAACTACTGGTGGAGGAAGGTGATGTTTGTCCTTGATTTGACTCAATAATTCCAATCCGCTCATTCCCGGCATATTGATGTCCGAAAGAATTAACACCGCCTCGTGCTGGTATTTCTTCAAACATCCAAGGGCTTCTTCGCCGGAATAGGCAAATTCAAAATTAATATCGCCACTCTTAATCTCTTTTCTAAACCTCTGCTGAAACAATGGTTGAATGTCCTGTTCGTCGTCGACTACTAATATTTTCATAGGTATTAATTGTTTTATTTATCTGTTCTATAAGCCCTGAGGTGCTATGGATTTTCCTTAAGCCAATCAGGTTTGGGGTATTATTATAATAAATTCAGTTCCTTTTCCTTCTTTACTTTCTACTTTTAACTCACCTCCATGCCCTTTTGTAATGATATCAAAACTCATACTCAAACCCAGGCCTGTTCCTTCTCCGGTGGGTTTGGTAGTAAAAAAAGGCTGAAAAATTTTATCTTTTACATCAGCGGGAATTCCATTCCCGTTGTCGCTAACCCTTATTTCAACCTTATCACCAAGATTTTTTGTACAGACAACAACAAGTGGCTTGTAATCAGGGTCCGCCTTTGCTGATGTTTCGGCTGACACGGCATAAAAAGCATTGTTTATGAGGTTGAGCAATACTCTTCCAAAATCCTGTGGTACAACTTTTACTTTGGTCAGGGTTTCATCAAAATCTGTTTTAAAATCCGCATTAAATGATTTGTCTTTTGCTCTTAATCCATGGTATGCCAGACGCAAAAATTCATCTGCCAGGGCATTGATTTCAGTATTCACTTTTTGACTGTCGCCAACTCTAGAATGTTCCAGCATACCTTTTACGATGCTGCTGGCCCGTTGACCATGATGATGAATTTTTTGAAGGTTTTGCCTGATGTCGTTTCCAATATCTTTAACATCCTCCATACTTCCATCAGCGAGTTCTTCATCCAACTCTTCCATTAAATCAACACTTACTTCCGAAAAGTTGTTCACGAAGTTTAAAGGATTTTGAATTTCGTGAGCGATTCCGGCTGTGAGCTCACCCAGGGATGCCATTTTTTCGGAATGGATAAGCTGGGTTTGAGCTGATTTTAGCTCACTCAGTGTTTTTTCTATACGGGTTTTAGCTTCTTCCAGATTAACAAAGTCTTCGAATCGTGCATAAGCGATGGAGAATGCTTTTGCAAGGGTTTTTACCATTTCAATTTTTTCGGGTAAAAGAGGTGTTGTATTCCCTACATAAAGCATTCCTTGCTTAAATGGGATGAAATGTAGATCAAGAGATTCCGGTGGTTTCTCAGAGCCCTGGTATTGTTCTGTGGTTTGGATTTGCCCCAGGCTGATCATTGATTTCATCCAATTAACAAAATCTTCTTTGTTCCAATGGTGGATATATACTTTTTTCTTCCTCCAGTGTTCAACAGTATTATATGTTAAATCATTGGCATCAAATGGTAAGTTTAATACACCAACAGGTTTGCCGTCCGAAGTTGTTAGATGGGCCTGTACACTTGAATTACTTTCATCTATTATAAAAGCACCACAACGTATAAATGGGACTTCCAGGATTTCCAGCTCACTCCAAATGAGCGGCGTAATGCGGTTGAGATCTTCGGATGTACGCATGCTGGCAATCTCTCCACGAACCCGGTCCAGTGAAGCTTGTTTTACAGCTTCCAGAGCACGTGCTTCAGCCTTTTGCAGATCTTCATATCTTGTATAGGTCATATGAAAAACTTCCGCAAAACGACGGATCACCTTAATTTCTTCATTCAAAGGCTCAATATCTGAGAAAACATATAATCCTCCCGCACCAAAAGGCGTGTAGAAATAATATTCCTTAGCTAAAGAAGCTGATTTGTTTATTACATCTTCGGGTAAGTGGAATTTGCTTTTTGAAACAAGTTTATAATAATCCTCTAGTTCATTTCCTTCTAAAACATATAAAAGCGATTCCTGAGCTTTCCATGCATCAAAAGTTTTAATGAGCATTGGATGTACAGTGAGGGAAGTAATCCCAGTGGCTAGTTCCGTCTTTCCTTCATCGTTAACAACAGTGGTGTATAATTGACATTCCCTGGTTTCTTTATCAAAAATTCCAATTCCACAACGTTCAAGGGAAAGCTCTAGTTTTTCTAATTCTTCAAATAAAATTGCGGTGCTGTTTATTAAATCGTCACTATGTTGCATTGCCATAGCTTGTGTACGAATGCGTTCCAATGCAGCTTCAATTTGAGCTTCACGGGCCTGTGCTTCTGCTTTTTGCAAATCAACGAACCTTGTATATGTCTGTCCAAAAACTCGCGCAAACCTATCCATTACCTTTGCTGCTTCTTCAGTCATAGGGTTTGGTGAAAAAGCAAAAAGAATACCTTCTGAAAAAGAGAAACTGTTGTGATATTGTTTTTTTGGTAATGTGTCTAAATCCACATAGAAGGGGTAATCCGGTTCATTGTTAAGTGCCGAATAATATTTAATTACTTGTTTACCGGCCATTTGATCTTTATAATGTGTTCCACCACTCTTCCATGCTTTTTTAATTCTTTTTAGCATGGGATCTACACTCATATCCAACATTCCCATCTTTAAATCTACTTCACCATAAGCATCTAAAGTTGCCGACCGGGTTTCCATGCGCTGTGTTCCTTCAAGGATTCCAATACCACACCGAATGTCATTATCAAGTTCTAACTTTAATACCTGTTCAAACAGTGTAGTTACTGTGATTGCCATATCGTCGCTGTTGTGCATAGCCATTGTTTTAGATCTCACTCTTTCAAGGGCAGCTTCAATCTGGGCCTCCCGGGCCTGTGCTTCAGCTTTTTGGAGATCAAGGAAACGGGTATGGGCAAAATCAAAAGCTTCTACAAAACGACGACTGAAATTAATTTCTTCATCTGTCAGTCGTTTTAATGTTGACAGGCTCAGCCATCCCCTTTTGTAAAAAACAAAATTAGCATTAAACGATTTTGGGTATGCGGCTAAAATTTCCGTTTGCTGGCTTTTACTGTAATTGAAAATAGTTGCCACTGCCATCAGGTAAGCATCTCTCTCTTTTCCTTCTAAATATTTAGTGAGAAAAAGATCACCTTCTTTCCAAGCTCTTAAAAATTCCAATAGAAAGTCAGGCATATATTCAGAGAGGATTCTTATTGACTCCTTATATGAATATGGCTCAAAGGAGTTGACGGCAGCTATTTGCTTTGCTCTCCATTGTTCGCAATGATCAGTATTTTCATCGACAACTGAGATGCCACACCCAACCATTTCAATACCCATTTTCTCAAACTCATCAAAAAGTACATCATTCACATCACCCACCTCACTACTATTATGCATACTTAGCGCTCTTGATCGAATTCGTTCCAGTGAGGCTTCTATTTGAGCCTCTCTTGCTTGTGCTTCTGCTTTCTGGAGGTCAAGGAAACGGGTGTAAGTTTGTTCAAAAACATTTCCGAATCGTTTCAGAATATCATTCTCTTCATCAGTGAAAACTCTACCGTGATGATTAATAATGAATATACTGGTGTAATTTGAAACAACACAGGAACGGGTATATCCTCCTTCTCTCCTAAATACCTCTTTTTTCACAGTAGCAGGAGCTTTATTGTAAGGAGGATTCTTGAAAAGATGCTTAAAAAATTCAATCTTTTCATCGTTAGTATATTCTTCACTTAAAAATCCTTGACTTTTTTTAATCCCTTTAACAATATCAGTATAAATTGGTCGATTAAAAAATGGAATATGAACTCGCTGGATGTAATCAGCTGTCTCCCCCGCACCCCAACAGTTTATCTCTTTTTCGATGTCAGAATTAATTGCAATGAAAGCCCCACCTGTGATATTCATATTCAGGTTGCTGAATTGCTGATGTAGGGTATTAATTACATCCTGCAATTCGGATGTTTGATGCATGGCCATCGTTCTGGCTCGTACCCTTTCAAGCGCAAGTTCTATTTGAGTTTCTCGATTGCGTTGTTCAGCATCTTTTAAGTCTTCAAATCTACTATAAGCTAAGTCAAATACGCCTGCAAACCGAGCCAAAGTGTTGACACTATCCTGTGGTGGATCAGGTACTGAGCCAGGAATACTAAACCCAATCTCTCCATGATGGGTCCTCGCCATAATAAAAGTGAGGCCTCCGATGTGACGAACATCGTCCAAAGTAGGAGCATTGGGATCCACTTGTACAAAATCCCCCAGCTTGATCATTTTATCGACATAGTCCACAGCAGTTTCCACATCCATCGGAAAAACAACTGTGGGTTCATCACTTTTTTCCCAATCGTCTACAAGCTTAATATCTCCATGAATATGACGTGGAAGATGCATAACCATGCCTATCCTACTTCCATCACCTGAAGTCATGGCTTTTTCATATTTTTCCGGAAGCCAGCGCATATACCAAAAAAAGTGTGCTTCATGACCCAGCGATACAAACTCGGTACGCATTGTCACCACGATATCGAGCAATTCCGCAGATTCCTTCATGGCAGTGACCTGGGCACGGATGCGTTCCAGGGAAAGTTCTATTTGAGCTTCTTTCGCCTGTGCTTCTGCTTTTTTAAGATCCAGAAAACGGGTGTAGGTTTGTTCAAAAACATTGGCGAATCTCTGAATGACTTTTTGATCGGCAACATTTAACTCTTCAGTGGTATGGATTGTAAAGAAGCCCTGTTTAAATGAAATATTGCTGAATATTGCTGCTTCATTCAGTAGCTTGTCTTCATTGACCTTTCCCTTTTGATATTCGGAGAAAGAAACGTATTTGGACATATATTTCGTCCATTTTGCTCGTTTTTCCCCTATCAATTTAATAACCAAAAAAGCTGTTTTATTCTTCCACCCCTGGTACATTTTCTTAAACACAAAGTTTTCGGTAAGAGGAATAAAGGCGCTTGTGGGAATAACTTTTCCTTTATTTGTGGTTGACCAAAGTTGGCAGCCATCTTTTTTGGCATCAACAATTGCGATATTACACCTGTAAGGTTTGATTCCAAGGGTGTTTAATTGTTCGAAAAGATGAGTTGCTGTATCTGCAAGCTCATCACTTCGATGCATGGCCATGGTTTTGCTTCGAACCCTTTCCAATGCCATTTCGATCTGAGCTTCCCTTGTTTGTTCTTCGGCCTTTTGGATGTCGAGGAAACGGGTGTAAGTTTGTTCAAATACTTTTGCAAAACGAGTTAAAAGATCAATAAAATTGTTTTTCAAGGGTTCATGGAAAGTACACATTAAAAAACCATAAGAATAAAATGCAACATAGTGGATCCTTCTATTTCTTATTTGTGACTCATTTATAGGTAATTTCAGTTTTTCTCTAACATATAGAAGCCATTCCTCCAATTCATTCCCCGTTAATTCGATAATTAACGATTCTTTATTTTTTTCCCATGCTCGAAAGATTTTATTAAAAGTTGTAGGTTCATTAATTGAGGCAATAAAGGCGTTTGTCAACTGCAATCCTGTTTGATCAGTTACCCAATTATTAAAAACTTTACTTTCTTCATCATAAGTGGTAATACCCAGTCGATCAGGAATTTTTTCTAATGATTGAAGCTCCTGGAATAAAACAGATGCAGTTTCGGATAATTCCTCACTTTTATGCATGGCCATGGACCTGGCTCGTACTCTTTCTAAAGCAGCTTCAATTTGTGCTTCACGGGCTTGTGCTTCTGCTTTTTGCAAGTCAAGGAATCGGGTATAGGTTTGTTCAAAAACTTTAGCGAAACGTATAAAAATATCATGCGCTTCAGGGGCCGGTTCAAAGGTGATAAACAAGATATAGCCATACTTGAAATAGGCAACATGGTCAATTTGCGAAGTGGGAAATGGAATACCTGCGTCTTTCATTTTGAGTAACTGTTCACCTACACCCGGTAAGCTGCATAAATAATCGTAATGAGCAGGACATTCGTTTTCGCCAATTTCATTGATAAGAAATGATTCTCCACTTTGGCCGATTTCATAATAGCGAAGGAAAATACCTTCTCTTGGAGTTCTGTATTTAGGAAATGTACCTTCGCCATTACTACCCCATTCCAGGGAGCCTTTTTGATCTTCATCATAAATATTAAATGCACAAAACCAGGTTTCAACACCCAAAGTCTGAACCTGCTTTACCAATTCAAGAGAGAGATCCGCCAGTTCTTCACTTTTATGCATTGCCATAGACCGTGCACGTACCCGTTCAAGTGCCAGTTCTATTTGCGCTTCTCTTGCCTGGGTTTCAGCTTTATCAATATCAATAAACCGTTGGTAGGCCAATTTGAAGACTTTATGAAAACGCTTGAAGATCTGAAGACTCGACTGGGAGATCTTTTTGTAGGTAGTTAATCCTAATCCACCATTTCCGATGGAATAGAAATAATAATGAACGGTGGATGATTTGTCGAGTAGTGGATCCGGGTATTGATTGTACCTTTTTCTCCAATCTCTGAATTCCTGCAGTGCTTTATCCTTAATACTACCCTCATAAAAAGAATTGGCAGATTTTTGCATCTCACCCACCATAGCTTTTGATGCAGGATTGTTTTCGTATTCGGTTTCTTCGAATACCTGTTTTGAATATGCTGTAAAATATTGATAGTTCAGGTAAGTCTTTTTAGATTCATTGACGATCGCTACCTGAATATTTCGAATATCAACAACATTTAGCAATTCCAACTGCTCAGAAATTATCTGACAGACATTAAGCATGTCATCAGGTTTCTGCATTCCCATGGCAATTGTTCTAACTCTTTCCAGTGCAACTTCTATTTTCGCTTCTTTTGCACGAGCCTCTGCCTGTGTAATATCCGTATATCTTCGGTATGCCAGATCAAATACATTTCTGATTTTATTTAAAATTTTAAGTTGATCTGCACTGATAGGACTAAAGGTGGAGATACCAATTGAACCAACACCAATAAAAAATTCATAGTAGTAAAGACTTTCGGCTTGATCGAGCTTTAAATCTGGCATTTGCCCCTGTTTAATTCTCCATTTCCTCCATTCATCCAATTCATTACCGGTAAACTCGGTTATCATAAATTCTTTACTGGCTTCACGGATTCTATTAACGAGTTCTTTATTGCTTGGATGGCTGTTGTAATCAACTTCGTCAATACCCCCTATACCATAATCGGAGTAATCATAATTCAGGAATTTTTCTCTCGTGTCATCAAGGATATTAATAATTGTATTCCGAATATCTGTAAACCCCAAGGCTTTAAGTTCCTTAAAAAGAATTTCAGCTACATCCAGTAGTCCTTCAGCCTTCTGCATGCTCATTGCAATTGCTCGTATTCTTTCAAGCGATGCTTCAATTTCCAGTTCCCGGTTTTTCAGTGCAAGGTCTTCAGTTTTCTCTTCAACCTGTTTTTGTAGCTTTTCATTTAATTGTTTCCATTCTTCTTTGTGCCAGGTGTCACCTTTAGTTTCCACAGCTTTTGATCCATGCCAGTGAATCATTTTCCATGCACCGTCAAAAAATTCAAAAATCATACTTCCGCGTGCAACAAACTCGTTGAGGTCAGCATCAAGCTGCATACTGATCTTCATTTCATTTGCAATTATGGCTACATTTCCATCGGACGACATTTGACGGTTAACCGGGCTAACATCAATGTTTAATTCAAATCCTGATCCCTGCTCTCTTTGATCCTTAAGTAGTTTCAAGAACTGATTTTTGCCGAAGATTACTTCATCCATCGTGGTACCAAAACCCATAATGTCATCCACGACAAGTGTTTCGACCAGCTCTAATGGCGAATCCTCCAACATAAGATCCAACACTTCTTTATAGGCCTTATCGAGTAATATTTCTTTTTTTTCGGTCATGTATCTTTATGATTAAACAGGTAATCGTATGATGAATTTGGTTCCTTTTCCTTCACTTGTCTCCACGTCTAAGCTCCCACCATGTCCTTTGGTAATAATATCGTAACTCAAACTCAAACCCAGCCCTGTTCCTTCACCAGTGGGTTTGGTGGTGAAGAATGGCTGGAAGATTTTGTCCTTTACTGAAGTAGGTATACCATCACCATTATCTTTTACCATGATTTCAATTTTGTCGTCAAAATATTTTGTATTGATAAAAACTAATGGTTTATACCCATCAATGTTTTGTTTTGCTTTCTCGGAAACAGCATAAAAAGCATTATTTATCAAATTAAGTAATACCCTGCCTACTTCCTGTGGTACAATATTAATCATAGTTAATTTCTTATCGAAATCTGTTTTAAAGTCTGCATTGAATGATTTATCTTTTGCACGCAGGCCGTGGTATGATAAACGCAAATATTCATCTGCCAAAGCATTAATGTCTGTTGAGACTTTTTCGTTGCCGTTGGTGCGACTGTGTTGAAGCATTCCTTTTACTATACTATCAGCACGTTTACCATGATGGATGATTTTCGATTCATTTTCGGCGATGTCATTCGCAATGGAAATAGCTTCCTCTTTGTCTCCCTGTTCAATTTCTTCTTTAAGCTCGTCAATTAGCTCAGAATTTACTTCCGAAAAGTTGTTGACAAAGTTTAAAGGATTCTGAATTTCGTGGGCGATGCCAGCTGTTAATTCACCCAATGAAGCCATTTTTTCTGATTGGATAAGTTGGGTCTGGGTGGCTTTTAATTCGTTGTATGCATTTTCAATCTCCCTGGCCTGCGCCAATTCTTTTTCCCTGGCCTGGGCACGTTCTTTTTCTTTTAGACGCTTTCTTTGGAAACGATCAATAACAATAACTCCGATGATAAAAATCAAACCATAAAAGATATAAGCCATCGTGGTTTGCCACCATGGAGGCCGGATAATAATATCAACAGATTTGATTTTGTCACTCCATACACCATCTGCATTTGTGGACATCACCTGGAAAGTATATTCCCCTGGATCCATATTTGTATAGCTGGCTCCACCGAGATTCCCATTGGATATCCACTCCTCATTGTGATTAACCAGCCTGTACTGATAACTAATCTTTTGTGGATTAGAATAATCAAGTGCTGCAAAACCTATTGAAAAATCGTTTTGATAATGTTTGAGTTCGATCTCACTGGTAAGCGAAATATTTTGCTCTAATGGTGAATCCTGGCCAATTTCAACCTTTTCCTGGAACAAACTAAAGTCTTTGAGTATAATAGGTGGCTTGTAATCACTTAGTTCAATATCATCCGGATGAAATATGTTAACACCGTTTTTTCCACCAAAGTAAAGTTCTCCTGTTGATGAACTTAAGCCGGCAAAACGGTTAAATAAATAACCCTGAAGCCCATCATCAACATCGTACCTGGTAAATGTCTTCGAATCGAAATCGTATTTAACCAATCCATTGCTGGTACCCATCCACAACATATTATTTTGATCCACAGTAATACTTTCAACATTCCTTACCGTATTCCCATACTTATCTGTTAGCGGGATAACTCTTAAGGTATCTCCAACGATTACTTCCACAACTCCCAATGAAATAGCATCGATAAAAATCCTACCATCGTTACTCTTAACAACATCCAAAAATGTTGTAAAAGGCCTGTCGATAGGTGGCAAATTAAACTCTTTTGTCCTCGGGTTGTACTGAATGAATCCGGCCACAGAATTTCCCCCAAAATAATAATTCCCATCATTTCCCAGGAATGGAAGCCAAATCTGATTATCCCCAATGGTAGTGGAATCTGCCGGATCATGCAAATATTTAGTAAACTCATCTGTGGAATACTCATAGATGTTTAAACCTCCGCCATAAGTCGAAATAAGGATTTGCCCGGGAGTGAGTTCTGTGATAGCAGAAATACGGCGTTGAGAAATCTCTTTTGAGGTATTACCTTTTGTGTAATGACGTGTGACCCCAGTTTCCGGATTAAAGTGGTATAGTGCATCCGCATAGGTTCCAATCCATAATTTTTCGTGACTATCGTAAAACAAATAGGTAATTTCATTTGGATTTGAACCGGTTTTGGTGAATTCCGGAAAATAGGTTTCGAAAGATTTATGGATTGGATCGAATTTGTTCAAGCTACCAAATTTGGTGCCTATCCATATGTTTCCGTCGTTATCCTCTACTAATCCTGTAATGTAATTATTAGTTAGGCTATTATCTGCTTCAGGAATATATTTATAATGTTTGAACCGCTGTAAGGCCTGACTCAACACAGAGACTCCATCGCCCCAGGTACCAAACCACATCGTCCCAGATCGATCCAGCAGCATCGAGCGGATAGCAGCTTCAGTAACAAATGAACCTTTATCGTATTCATTATACCGGTAGTTGTAGAATATGTCCTGATCAAGGTCATATAACAAAGCCCCGAAATTTCTTGTACCAACCCAGAGTTTATCTTTATCAGAAAAACAGACCTGCATAATATGTATATCAGGTATTTCATTTTTCCTGTTTTCCCATGTAAAGAATTTTGATTCGTTTGTTTCGAGGTTAAACCGCAACAAACCTCCCAGTTTACCGCGGCCCCATACATCACCAGTAGCACACCACAGAAGCTTGTTATCAGAAGGATCCACAACAAAATCATTGATAAGGTTGTTAGGGATATTTCCTGATTGTTCTAGTATTACTAATTCCTTAAAAACACCGTTTTTTTTATCAAAAGAATAAATACCGTCTCGTCCGAGTATTAGTTTATTATCGTCATATGGGTGCTGTATCAATCCCTGTACCCATACGTAAAAGCCATTGATTTTATCCATGGCATAAATTGTAACTTGATCACTTAGGATGTCAAGTTTCACCAAACCAACATCCAGGATGGTTAACCAGAGAACCTGGTCATCAGAACCATCTATTAATACACGAGCTATAGCTACGTTATCAAATGTCTCAGCATAGCTGCCCTTCCACTTGTAATGATGTATTTTATCAGTTTTACGATCATAGGTATTTAGTCCCAGGCTGGTAGCAATCCAAATATTTCCAGATCCGTCTTCACACAAACCATTGATGAAATTATGAGATAGCCCAGTTGTATCTGAAGTTTTTTCATAGTTGGTAAAAGCTTTACCATCGAAACGTTGCAGGCCATGATGGGTTCCCAACCAGATAAAACCATAAGAGTCCTCGAAAATAGTCTGGACTGTACTATTTATCAAACCATCTGATTCTTGAATTGACCTGAACTTATAATTTGGTTTTTGAGCTATTAGCTTTGGACTAAAGAATAATCCTGCAAAAAAGCAAAGCAGAATAACAATGATAATAGGTTGATGTGTTCTCATGTTAAAGATTCAATTGGATTATAAATTCAGTGCCCTCACCATCCCCGGATTCAAACTTGAGCACACCATTATGGCCTTTGGTTATGATATCATAACTCATACTTAAGCCCAGACCAGTTCCATCTCCGGTGGGTTTGGTTGTGAAAAAGGGTAGGAATATCTTTTCTTTAATATCAGCTGGAATACCATTACCGTTGTCGTTTACTCTAATTTCAATTTGAGTGTCAACCTTTTTCGTGCTTACCCTAACCTGGGGTTTGTAATTGGGGTTCTCTTTTGCAGAAGTTTCGGCAACAGCATAAAAAGCATTGTTAATCAGGTTCAGCATAACCCGTCCTATATCCTGAGGAACTACATTGACTTTTGGCAAGTTATCATCGAAATCAGTTTTGAAATCAGCATTGAATGATTTGTCCTTTGCACGCAAACCATGATAAGAAAGCCGCAAATATTCATCCGCAAGAGCGTTGATGTCGGTCGGTACATTCTCTTTGCCATTGCTTCGACTATGCTGGAGCATCCCTTTCACAATACTATCAGCGCGTTTACCATGGTGGATGATTTTCGACTCATTATTTGCAATATCATTTGCTAGGGCAAGTGCTTCTTTCTTGTCACCCTGTTCAATTTCTTCTTTGAGTTCCGATATTAGCTCAGTATTTACTTCAGAAAAATTATTGACAAAGTTCAAAGGGTTCTGAATTTCGTGGGCGATACCGGCAGTTAGTTCTCCAAGCGACGCCATCTTTTCAGATTGGATAAGCTGGGTCTGGGTAGCTTTTAATTTTGTATAGGCTTTTTCGATTTCTTTTGCTTGGGCAAGTTCTTTATCCCTTGCTTGAGACCGTTCTTTTTCCTTTAAGCGCTTTCGCTGGATCCAGTCAATTACAATTACACCTGTAATAAATAACAAGACATAAATGATATAGGCCAGGGTAGTTTGCCACCATGGTGGTGAAATATTAACTATGAAGTTTGAACTTGTTTCATTCCAAACTCCATCCCTATTTGCGGCTTTAACGCTGAATGTATACTTACCAGGAGAAAGATTTGTGTAGGTTGCAGTACGTTGCTCCCCAGACTGAATCCATTCCTTATCATAACCATCCAGTTTGTAACTGTATTGGTTTTGTTCCGAATTCGCATAATGTAAAGCTACAAACCGAAAACTAATTTTGTTCTCATCGAACTTCAGTTCAACCTGTTCTCTTCCATCAGTAAAAATTGTAGTGTCTCTGTTACTGGTGCTTGTATAGCTTAGTGATTCAATAATTATTGAAGGAGGTTCATGGCTTGCATTCATTTTCTCAGGGTTAAATGAAATAAGACCATTTGGGATTGCAAATTGGATCATGCCGTTTGAACCTCTAAAAAGAACATTGTTAGAGGACAGGTCAACAATGGGAATATGAAAATTTGAAATAGTATTATTCTCCTGGTTAAGACTAGACAAACCTCTTGCTGATGCAACCCAGATATTGTTACTATTGTCCTCTTCAATACCCATAACAGCATTAAAAATAAGGCCGTCCTGCTCAGAATACCTTGTTTTGCTTTCAGTTTCTCTATCAAATAAAAACATACCTGAGAGATAGGTACCTGCCCATAATTGACTATAGCTATCCTCGAATATATTTACCACACAATAGAAGCCGGCCTCCTGATCCAAATAGGAAGTAAATTTTTCTGTTTTCGTATCAAACTTGTTAAGACCGCCATTGTTTGTACCAATCCATAAAATGCTATTCTTATCTAAATATATGGAAAGGACTCTATTATCATCCAACTCGTTGTTGGCCTTTATTGTACCATTATTACTGATGAAAGGGAAGCGTGTAAATGTTGAGCTTTCTTTATTTAATCGACAAAGTCCCTGAGACGCTGTTCCAATCCACATATTACCCTCCTGGTTATCTGTCATTACCGTAATTGCATTACTACTTATTGATGTACTGTCTTTGGGATCATTAGTGTAAACCTTTACGGATTCAGTCGATGGATTGTAACAAAAAAGCCCTGCATCTCTGGACCCTACCCAAATCAAACCATCATATGAAACGAAAGTACTGGTGATCTGTCTATATACTTTGTCGTTTTTCAGTTCTATTCTCTTATAGCTATCCTTCTGATAATTCCATTCAAAAAGTCCGGATGTATTGTTAACAAAATAGATACTGTCACTATATTGTCCATTGATAAAAAAATCATCCGGATTTGATGCTTTAGATTCCTTATTTAAATTTGATTCTATTTGAATAGGATTTAGCATTGATTTATGATGGTCGAGGCAAGCAACTCCCCGCCAGGGCATGAAAACCCAAAATGTGCCTGATCGATCGGTTAATAATTTATTTATTCCCCTGGGAGCATCAGGTAAACATCCGGGATCATTGTTATGTGAATAAAGAGTTGTTTTTCCTGATTTAACATCCAGGTGAAACAGGCCATTAAAACTTCCACCCAGCCATAGGTTTCCTTCATTATCTGCTGAAATTACACCAACATACGTTTTGTCACCAGATGCTGTAGGGGGCATTTCTAAAAAATAGTTTTTAAATGTCTCTGTGTGAGAGCTAAAGAGAGAAACTCCAAATTCTGTAGTGAACCAAATACGATTTAAGGAATCAGTAATAATGCGAATACAGTTTCCAGCAATAGAGTTCGGATCATTCTTGATATGTTTAAATGATCTGAATTCTTGTGTATTCGTATTCACCTGATAGCATTCGATAACATCAGGATTACTAACAGGGTCGAGGTTTGGGATACTTGTAGTAATCCATAGTATTTCATTTTTTTCGGGATCTTCTGTGATGCCGGTAATCATAATATTGTTCAAACTGTCGGGAAGCTTAAACCATGGTTTAAATGATTTTGATGACGGCTCGTAATAGCTGAGTAAACTATCAGCAGCTACCCATATTTTCCCTTCTGCATCTTGAAGTATATCTGCATTTTCTAAAGATGGAGGATACTGATTTTTATAACTGCTTATCTCAATTTTATCAAATCTGAATCGTTGTGTATCGTATGTGTATAAGCAAGGTTTGTAGGTATTACCATCAATTCCTAATAACCAATGTTGATTACTGTTTTGATCCTCAAACCATTTCGAAAAATAATGATCGCTAAATATCTTATGATCTGTTTTATCAAGGTTTACTCTTTCAAATTTATCTTGTTGTCTGTTGAGCCAATACAATCCATGTGTGCTAATAAAAGCCCAAAGTTTTCCTTCCTTATCCTCAAGCAAATGTGTTACACTAGCCTGGATTAATGGGTTTCCATGTTCATTTGGAAAAGAGTAGGGCTTCAGTGTGTATCCATCGAATCGAACCAGGCCATTTTGTGTACCGAACCACATATAGCCCGATTTATCCTGCAAAGAAGAAACTATGTATCCTTCGGGTAAACCATTCTCAACCGATATGGTATTAAAAAATGGTTTAATCTGTTGTGCTTTTATAGTTGTGAAACTTAAGAGCACAGCTATTATTAATATTTGCCTCATCGTGTTTTATTTAGTATTAAGAGGTAATTCAATTGTAAAAGTAGTCCCTTCACCTTCAATAGAAATCACCTTTATTTTGCCACCATGCCCTTTGGTAATTATATCGTAGCTCATACTTAAGCCCAGGCCGGTTCCTTCTCCGGTGGGTTTGGTAGTAAAGAAGGGTTGGAAGATTTTTTCTTTGATGTCAGTAGGAATTCCGAGGCCGTTGTCTTTAACTATGATTTCTATTGAGTCCTCAATTGACTGTGTGCAAACAGTAACCAAAGGTTTAAAGTTTGAGTCCATAGCTGCTAAAGCTTTGGAGGACGAAGCATAAAAGGCATTGTTGATCAGATTCAATAATACCCTTCCAATATCCTGAGGTACTACATTGACTTTTGGTAAGTTTACATCAAAATCTGCTTTAAAATCGACGTTGAACGAACTATCCTTTGCACGAAGTCCGTGATATGCCAACCTTAGATATTCATCGGCAAGTGCATTGATGTCGGTAGGTTCCTTTTTTCCATCGCCAACTCTTGAATGTTCGAGCATACCTTTAACGATGCTACTGGCACGCTGGCCGTGATGGTTAATTTTATTAAGGTTCTGGATTACATCATCAGATATTATTTTCGCTTCTTCAACTTCTCCATTATCCAATTCTTCTTTTAGTTCTGCAATCAACTCGCCACTTACTTCTGAAAAATTATTAACGAAATTGAGTGGGTTTTGAATTTCGTGGGCGATGCCTGCAGTAAGTTCACCAAGTGAGGCCATCTTTTCGGAATGGATAAGTTGAGCTTGTGTAGCTTTTAACTCTTCCATTGATTTTTTTAAGGCATCATGAGAGTCTTCGACTACTTTTCTTTTTTGTTCCAGTTCTTCAATGGTCTCTTCCAACAAAATTTCAGTTGTCCGTTTTACTTTTTCAGTGCGATCAAGTTTAAAAGCTGTGATTTCAATTTCCCTGTCAGCATCTTTCAATAATTTGGAAATGGCATCTTTTTGTTCATCATCCAGATTTTTACTCTCTTGAATAATGTTTATTATATTTTGAAGATGTAGGTTCATTTATTTCTCTTTAAGCCTTAACACACAGCAACAATTGTTGTGAAATTCATGTTTATCCTTTTTGCTGAATATCCGATATACTTTCCCATTCAATTTTTTCGCTATTGATATGCAGCCAACCAAAAACCTGGATACCATTCTTATGGAATAATTCAGAAATGGCGTGAATATCTTGTATCATCGATAAAAACAATAACCATTACAGGGTTGAAATCATTCGAAATGAAGTCATTCAAAGCCGAATTAGTTTTATCCCTAAAATTTCCTGCAATGGTTTTTGCTTTCATAGCACATACTTGTTTATTAAAATAAATCCTTAAATAATTAGAAGTCCACATCATCTGATCTAGGCCACGACTTCACTTATTTGAACAATTGGTTCGGAATTCGTGAAATTTGGCACATCACCCATTATCTTTTCAGCATTTGGACCAAAAGATTGCTCAAATTCTGTAACTGAATTGAAATACATATTTCCCATCGCCAAAAAAGGTGCAGGGGAACCGGGTGCACCTCCGGCTAAACCCGATTCAATGGTTGCTCCTTTTAGCGCATTTCCCAGTAAACTACCAACTAAGTTGACGTGTTTTCCAGCATAATATGTCATATCAAATGTTTTACCTTCCCCGTTGGGATACAATACGCTTACTTTAATCATACTTTTTTTCATGTTATTAAATTTTAATTATTGAAACTATTTTTAATTTTTCTCTTTTAATGCTACACAACAAGTTGTCAAATTATGCATTTCCAGGTTTCCTCCGGTTGCTCTTGCCAATTCTGCATTAGAGAACATGCCGGCCATGGGCACATTCCAGATTTTTTTAACCCCCTCAATTTCCATGTTCATCATCGGGCCGAAAGCCAGGGTTCTTCCCGCACAGCTGAATATGACCACAGCATCTGCCTCGGGCATTTCTGTAGCTTTTAATTCCTCAACCCCTTCAATAACTTTTTCCATCACATCGAAATCGGGAGGGATGGAGAAACGCACTTTAGAGCCTTGCGGTACGGAACCGCTGCAATAATAAGAGCGGTCATCCCAATCAACCAACAAGCCAGGCCGCATCACCGGATCTCCTTTTTCTCTTTGCAACTGCAATGGTAGATTTGCTGCAATTTCAAGCAATATACCATCATTCCCAGGAGATACGTTTTCAAGTCCTCCATATTTAGCTGTTAGATCAAGCACCGGCATATCGTTCACTGTATAAACATGATTACCATCACTTTTTGTTACTGTTTTCTCGGTACCAATAGCTTTCCATCCACAAGTGGCTCTTCCTTTAATGATAATTTTGTCCTCATCCAATGCCAGAGCTACAAGCCCCTGATTACTTTCTTTACCATTGGTAAATACAAATTGTTCGGTGAAGGAATAATCATCGGATGCCATTCCGCCGTATACGTTCACGTCTTTGCCCACCACGTCTTCAAAACCAAAAAGCAATTGTTCGGCATCTGTTTCCATATGACTGCCTGAAATCAGGAAAGCAGGTTTTGAGAATTCTGTCTTCGCTTGTTGGGCAACATTTTTTGCTACTTCCCGGTAATTCCTTTCGGGATAGTCCTCCAGGTAGATATGGAAATGGCTCCTGTTCATATCCAGCAAAAGGATTACTGCTGATCCTTTTTCAGTTACTTCGTCAATGAATTCACCACTCGTGGTAGCACCAAAAATAGAGATGTCTTCTGCGCTAAGGAGATCGCTTATGGATTTTCTGTCCTGACTTACCGACAAGAATGCAATGGCCAGCGTGGGTTTGAAGCCATCAGCCATGCTTTCTTCAAGGGCCGATCTAATTTCTTCGGTTGATTTTCCTTTAATTGATTTAGCTTTCATTTAATTAATTATTTTTCTCTTTTAAAGTTACCCAGCAACATGCTCCAGAATGAAAATCTTGTTTGCCATTTTTAGCTCTTCCGTATTCGCCATAGGTAAAAAATCCTGCCATGGGTGTTTTCCATACCTCATGTAATCCTTCATTTTCTGCTGTAACCAGTGGGCCTAATACTGGATACCTGCCTGCACATGAAAAAATCAATAAGGCATCCGCATCAAGCCGATTAGTGTCTTTAAGCTGTTTTGCCTCATCAATTATTTCTTCAACAATATCAAAATCAGGAGGCATAGAAAACCATAGTTTTGTACCCTGAGTAATTTCGAGATCAAATTCAATGGCATATTCATTATGATCAATTCTCATTGGTGTTCTCAACACTGTTTCACTGCTATTTTCTCTTTCCACGATAAAAGGATAAGGCATGCCTAATTCGTCCATAATATTGAAGGCTGGATCATTCTTTTTGTCTTCTTTACCCAGATATTTGAGGTACATATCGACAGCCGGTTTATCATCAATGGTATAAACAAGGTTACCTTTGCTTTTGGTAACTATTCTTGATATGCCCATAGGTTTCCATCCCGTGATGGCCATTCCTTGTATTGCTACATTATCTGTATCCAAGACAAGAGTTGCAATTCCAAAGTCAGTTTCTTTTCCGTTTGTAAATACGAAGGTGCCCGTAAAAGTTCCGTCATCTCCGGCCATTCCTCCAAAATATATTCTATCAGGTCCCATTTCCTTTTTAATGCTGTGCACCAGGCTTTCACCATCAAAGTATTCCCCTTTGATACTCATACCTGTACTACAAAGTATCATTGATGAGGTCTGAAATATTTGCTGTGCAGATTGAGCTAATTGGGAAGCGGCTTCCTGAATACTTCTGTCTCCAATTTCCTCAAACATAATTGAATAGAATTCCCTGGCAAGATCTAATAGTAAAATAACAATCTCTCCTTCGCTTTGATGTCCATCGATAAACTCTCCACTGGATGTTGCCCCAAGGATGTCAATGTTCATGTTATTGAGCGTTTCACAAATAGTTTTTCTGTCCTGTTTTATGGAAATAAATACAATGGCCAGTGTTGGTTCAAACCCATCAGTCATTGAGTAGTCCAGGGCGGATTGAATTTCTTCAGTTGATTTACCTTTAATAGATTTTGATTGCATGTAATTGAAATTAAAACCCTACGTTTTTATCTGTATCTTCAGTAATAACACGGATATGGGCCAACTGTTCAATTGTTTAGGGCTTTGCCGATAAGTGGCCGGAGTATACCAGTACCGTCTTATATCTACAAACCAATTCCAAACCTGATTTTATGAATGTTTTTGAGAGACTTTTGGCTTTGGAATTATACCAATTTTAACATCAAAATGAGCCACCCACGAGACTCGACATATGGATGTATATAATTAATTATCAGTACACATAAAATAGTTATGAGTTTAACGTCTGATTAGGCGTCTTAATAATTGCATGGTGCTAACGGTTTTTGTTCCTCGTAAAATGAATCCACAGCCAAACAAACAACCTTAAGTGGTGCGTGTGTTTTTATTGGGCAATGGTATTGTTTGAAAGTGTTTGTAAGGACTGAAGTTATGAGTGTACATCTTCAAACCAATTTGTCCAAATTGGTTTGAAGACGTACATTCTGCCCGGGTTAGTCTGATTACATGCCTGGCTGAAAGAGTGTTTGTCACCATCAGGCGATATCCATGGGGAAAACGGAGACTTTAAGTTATTACCTCTAATTTCCATCATCGATATATTCTTCATATAATGTTAAATTACTGTTAATTAATTGGAATACAACATTTTTCGTAGTACATTTATGCTTCCCGTATAAAATCATTTATTAATTTTTTATTAAACAATCTAATAATTTAGTCATGAAAAAACTATTACTTACGACAGTATTTTTAGCCATTTGTCTTCCTATGATAATGGCTCAGATACCGCAGGCTTTCAAATACCAGGCGGTAGTTCGGAACAATGATGGAGTGATCCTTACAAATCAGAATATCAATTTGAGGATTAGCATTCTCATTGGTAATTCTAGTGGCCCACAGGTGTATTCAGAGACACATCCAATTACTACAAATGAGATGGGGCTTGTTAATCTTGATATTGGAACCGGGAGTGATCCTACCGGTGACCTGACTAAGGTAAATTGGGCTGCAGGGAGTCATTTTATTCAAATTGAAATGGATGAAATTGGTGGAACTGATTTCAAACCTATGGGTGTAACACAATTGCTGTCGGTTCCCTATGCTTTACACGCAGGAACAGCATTTGAAATCTTAAACGATAGTACTTATGATGGTGGCGGTGGTGTACCCTCACAAAATTGGTCATTGTTTGGAAACAGTAAATCAGGCCCTCCGGAAGATAAGCTAGGAACCACTGATGATGCTGACCTGATGATGGTAACCAATGATATTGAGAGGCTCAGGATAAAGAGTTATGGGGATGTAGAGATCGCAAGGAGCTTGAATATTGGAGAAAATCTTACCGTCGAAGAAAATGTATTCCTTAATACGGAAGCCGGTTCCACAATCAATAACGGAGCCTTTACCGTTACAAACAATAGTCCAACACTTCTTTCCGGTACCCTTGTCGTGGATCAGGCAACTGACCTGAACAGCTCATTAAATGTGGACGGGGTTACCGATTTGAATAGCGCATTTAACGTAAACAACAACAGCCCTTCAGTTTTAACAGGTACACTTGTCGTTAATGAAGATGCCATTTTTAATCAGCATGTTACTTTAGATAACGGCACCCTGGGATCACTCACCCCTAGTACCGGCGCTTTGGTTGTAAACGGTGGCGTTGGGATAGGCCAAAACTTAAATGTAGGAGGAGATGCAATTTTCGAAGGTGATGTCACTATTAAAGGGCCCCTGGCTTTGACCGACCCTACAGAATCAATTGATACTGAAACCGGTGCACTGACTGTTGTAGGAGGCGTTGGAATTGGCAAACAACTTAATGTTGGCGGGGCAACAAAAATTGAAAATACCCTTGATGTTAATGGCCAGGTAACCATAACAGCAAATCCCGGCAACAGTCAATCTAGCTATAATAATTATCCGTTACTGGTAGAAGGCGGACAACAGGGTGTAGCTATTAAAGTGAATGGTGGCAGATCTATAGATAACAATTATGTATCGTTTTGGGATGAAGATTCTGGATTGATGTGGGGGCGCATAGAAGGAATGACCATTGGTGAACTTCATAATAATGAATTATATAAAAGGGAACAAGCATTTAAAACTACAGATATAACTATCGCATCCGTTGATTTTGCTATTGCCGGCTTCGAGGTAGCTCAAGCTGTAGTTGATTTAACAGCCAGCGCAAGTTCGTCTACTGCTTGTGTAGGGTTTGGTGCTTGTGTTACCGCTCCGATACCCTCATTTATTATTGCTGCCGGCACAAAACTAGTATTAAAAATTGCCAGTGCTGTTTCAGCAGGTGCTAATTTAGGAGAGACAATTGCAGATAAAGTTACTTATACTAATTATGAAGAAACTAATGTAGGTGTCTCATTTTCATCAGGTGCAGGAGACTACGCAGAATGGTTACCAAAAGAAATTACGAATGAGATATTTTATCCGGGTGACATTGTTGGAGTTACTAATGGATATGTTACTAAAAGCACAAGTGGAGCTGATAAAATAATGGTGATTTCAACCAGGCCAATTGTACTTGGTAATATGCCTTCCGAAGATGATGAAATTAACTATGAAAAGGTTGCATTTATGGGGCAGGTGCCGGTGAAAGTATTGGGAGAAGTGATACCTGGCGACTATATTTTACCTGATTTAATTGGTAGTGGTTTTGGTAGAGCAGTACATCCGGAGAATATGAAATTAAACGATTATAAGAAGATTGTCGGTGTGGCATGGTCCATTATGGGAAATATTGCTGATGGTTTAAACCTTGTTAATGTTGCTGTGGGGATAAATACCAATGACTTGACCACTGTAGTTCACAAGCAAGAGGAACAACTATTGGCCCTTCAGTCAGAACAAGATCAATTAAGAGCAAAAATTGAGCAATCAAATTCAGTATTGAAAAGCCTGATACCGGGCTATGCTGAAGCTTTAGGCATAGATAATTCTGATGATAACTCAGATGAAACACAAGCCTGGGGAAATGATGCTCACACTGACGAGGATATTGTTCATTCACAGGAAGAGGATATTCTTTATTTCGAAGTTTCACGGGAACAAATTGAATCTTCCATCTTAATGGCAAGAGAAACCTACCAGGAGATGATACTTGATGCCGGCCTGGCACAAGAACTTTTCGCTGATGCCTCAGTAGGATCAAATGCCGGAGATAAGCAAGTTGAACTGATGCCTATTAGTGAGCACCCCTTCTGGAAACGTATAGATTCGGATCCTGCATATTTGGAGGAGATCATACAGTTTGTGCAAACAAGTTTGGAAACATCAGTGCATACTCATAAAAAGCATGCTCATAAGTTTACTGACATTAAAATGCATGAATAAATCATGAATATTTTCAAGTCAGTCAATATTCATTTTACAGATAACCATCGTATGATTCCTTGGGCCTTCATTATTATACCCGGACTGCTTTGGTTACAATTATTGTATGCGCACAGTTCAAATGAAATGTGCATTTAATGAAGTAAAAAAGACATATACCATGAATAAACAACTATATTTAAATATTTTCAAGAAGCTGAAGTTGTTGGTTGTTGCGGTTCTCATGATCTCATCATTGGGGCTATTCGCGAACAATCATCCTGTTGGCTTCGTTCCAGGCTTGCCCGGAATTATTTGCCCGAATGATATCGTTCAGAATAATGACCCCGGTCAGTGTTCAGCGATCGTAACATTTGTACCACCAGCCGCCTCCTCACTGGATTCGGGGCTACCCTCAGGGTCAACGTTCCCGGTAGGGACAACGATAAATACTTATAACCAGGGCGACACCTTATTTTGCTCATTTTCGATAACCGTAGTAGATGCGGAGCTACCTGAAATTTCCTGTCCCGAAGACATTATCAAATCGTACGACGATGGAATTTGCCAGTCGGTGACATTTGAACAACCAACTGCCACTGATAATTGTGGCGTAATATCGCTGGTACAAACCGCAGGTTTAAGTTCAGGATCCGTTTTTCCTATCGGCACAAACCTGGTTACTTTTGAAGCTACCGATGCTGCAGGAAATGCATCAAGCTGTACGTTTACTATAACCATTAATGGGGGCCACTCAACAGTATTACTTACTGACGGATCCTCTACGCAGGAATTCAGCCCGCAGGGAAGCCTTAGATATCAACGATTCTTCTACCTCGTCAAACCAGAGGAAATGGCTGAATCAGGATTTGAAACAGGCATGGACGTAAATTCACTGGGCTTTACAATTGTTGCTGCACAGGACGACACAACGAAGGGACATTTAAAAGTTTATCTTCAAAATACAGATAATACCATCAGTAGAATTGATACAAATTGGTCCACAGCTACTACAGCCAATAACTCATACCCACTTGTTGGTATTGATCAGGGATTGTATGAATGGAAGGTAAAAGCAACCTGTTCCGGTACTTCTGAGTATTCTCAAACAAATAGTTTTTCCAATGATGATCTGGATGGCTGTAATCAGGTATATAACCTGGAGACTCTGGATATAACTGATGTATCTGCTACTTTTGCATGGGATTTAGTTGCATCGGCGAGCATTGATAGTTTGTTACTTGAATACAGTATTTTTCCTGACGGTACCTGGGAATCTGTGTACACAACGAACACAATATATATGGCTACAGGGCTAACGCCGGGATCAAATTATCAATGGAGGCTAACCAGCCTCTGCTCAGGTGAAAACTCTCCGCTATCGGCAATCTCATTCAGCACCGATAACATTGATGTTTGCAATGAGCCATCAGGTTTAACGCTTATATCAAAGACAGGATCAACTGCGCAGGTCTCATGGGCAGCAGCCGGTGGCGCTTCTCATTATAGTATATCCATTCGCAGGTTTGGAACAACTTCCTGGACAAATGCCTTTTCTTTCAGCAATAGCTATACCTTTTCAGATCTATGGGCCGGTACAACTTATGAGTGGAAGCTTAAGACAGTCTGTTCCAGTGGTTCTGGTGCCTTCGTTAATGGTTCAAACATCACAACTAATGGTTCAGCTCCATGCTATCCTCCAGAAGGCCTGAAGGCCACAGGGATCAGTAATTCAGGAGCCACTCTTACGTGGTTACCAGTTTCGGGAGCAACATCATACGAAGTGAAATACCGCTTAAAGGAATCCATTTCATGGGCTAACGCAATCAACCCGATGACACTTGCCAGCGATGGACCCATTACGATCCCTGATGAAACGGGGCCTTATGATGTACCCTTTGTATCAGGAAGTCAGTTTACATATAATGGAGAAGGCGTTTACATTGCCTGGGAATATTCAAGGCCGGCAGGACCTCTGTCTTCACCAAATACTGCCCTGAGTACAGAACAGAATACAACTGTATCAGGCGTAAATGGGCTGGATTCGTTGCGATACATCCTGAGTTTTAATGGAAAAACCAGTGCAGGCAGTACCGGACTTCCAACAACATTAAGGGCAACCTACCAGCGCCCGGAAACAAAGTTGGGCTCTCCATCGTTGCAGGACAGCCTTGAGGTTACTGCAGTTTACACATTAGGTAACGTTGCTATTCCATATAGTAGCCCGGTAGCAATATCAGCCCTGGTTAAAAACTTTTCGGATGTTTCGATTACAGTGCCTGTCACACTAAATATTATTGACCAGGGGAGCAACACGCTCCGACACAATGAAGTAATAAACCAGGTAATTCCGGCAAGTTGCGGTGAACTGGTTATTTTCACAGATTGGATGCCTGCTGAATTTGGGACTGATTCTATCATCGTTTCCGTACCTGAGTTGCCTGGTGAGAATGTGCTGGAAAATAACCGAAATTATTACCTGCAGGAGGTTAATCGTTTCTATTCATCTTATGCCGAAAGTTCTCCTACAATCAACGGAGCCGGCTTCGGTAATGATGAAGGGTTGATTCTGTGTCGATTCAATTTATCAGGATGTGGTAAAATAAATTCAGCAAAAGTTTACATGCATTGGTCTGCTGCCGGGAATTCCTTGTATGCAGTACTATTGGATGCCGCGGGTCTTATTCTTGATACCTCAACACCATTCACACCGGATTCGACTGAGGTAAATGATTATCATTCATTTTATTTCCCCAATACACCTTTCCTTAGCGATGCTAACTATTATATAGGAATAGCCCAGGAGGCAAATGCAATCGAAGCCTACCATCCTGTTGGAGTACAATGGGAGAGTGCTTTTGTTAGAGACAACGCATACTATCGTGCTGACCTTGATGGGGGGAACTTATCAACCTATCCATACCCCGGAAGACTGATGATCAAAGCGGAAGTTATTCCCGGTATGACCGCCCCGCTCATTAGTGGAAGCGATGTATTATGTCAGGGAAATACCAATACTTTACAGGCAGCAAGCAAATCAAGCAGATATGCAAATGCTGTGAACGCTGTCAGTTCAGAATATTCAGCATCTAAGTTTGGAGCCATACAGGCACTGGGAAGCCAGGATGTTTATCCGGACTATTCGACCAGTGCAAATTCCTGGATCAGTAATACTTCAGATACACAGCGTGAATACCTGGAACTGAAGTTTCCCGGTTCGGCTCCGGCAAATTATATTGAAATTTATGAAACTTTCAATCCGGGTGCAATTGATACTGTTTATGTTAAAGATGACATGGGTGATTTTGTTGTGGTATATTCTGGTACTGCAATAGCAGGACCTAGGGAAGCAACGATAATGCACATCGATTTCCCACTCACTTCCTATGATGTAACAGAGATTCGTTTGGCTGTCAATTCACCTGCAGTTTTGGGATATTCTGCCATCGATGCAGTTGTGTTAGGTCAAATTACAGACCCGGATAGTTTCGATACTTACAGTTGGATGCCCAATGGCGAGACAACCCAATCTATTGACATCAGTAGCCCTGACACCTATGTGCTTACAGTTACAAATGCAATCAATTGCTCTTTAACTGACAGCATTGTGGTAACAAGCCCCACGCTGACAATTCCTACAATCAGTCTTAGCGGGCCTTCTATTATATGTGCAGGCGATAGTGTGATCCTTACATCCAGCGAAGCAGAAAACAATACCTGGAGCACCGGAGAACTAACCCAGAGTATCACCGTGGGCACTTCAGGCGCTTACAATGTTACATATAATAATGGATGTGAATCGGGAACATCAACTAATGTAGTGGTTACTGTAAACCCATTGCCCGTTGTTAGCATAAGTGGTGGTGCAATTTGCCCGGGTAGTTCTTCTATTCTAAGTGCCGGTAATACTTATTCCAGTTATTTATGGTCAACAGGTGAAACAACATTTAGCATTAGTGTGAACACTCCTGGTGAATATTCTGTGAATGTTATTGATAACAATGGTTGTGATGGATATGGTATTGTATTCGCCTTTTTCTCACCTGTTCCAACGCCTTCAATTTCTGGAGACCCGTATTTCTGTCCCGGAGATTCAACATTGTTGGATGCCGGATCGGGATTCAGCACATACCTCTGGTCAACCGGAGCAACTACGCAACAGATAAATGTAGCAAGTGTCGGGCAGATATCCGTTACCGTAACTAATATTCATGGGTGCTCGGGAAGTACAAGTATAACTACAGGAGAGTACACTCCTCCAGCGCCTTTCATTACAGGTACTTTATCATTGTGTGCGGGTTCAACTACGGTTCTGGATGCCGGGGCAGGTTTCTTTGACTATTCCTGGTCAACCGGAGCATTTTCCCGCTCAATAATTGTAGATACGGCCAATACCTATACGGTAACGGTAACTGATCAAAATGGCTGCACCGGAACTGCCAGCGCAACGACAACCACTGACGGAGCAATACCAATGATCCCGGGCACTATCACAGGTCCGACAGAGGGTATTTGTCAGGGAACCGGTATCGTTTATTCTATCGATCCATTGCCCAATGTTACACATTTTGTTTGGACAGTTCCGGATGCAGTGACCATAACAGACGGGCAGGGAACTACAAGTATAACTGTTGATATTGCATCGTTAGATTCGGGTGAAATTACTGTTGCTGCCTCTAATGCCTGTGGTCAAAGCCCAACATGGAACGGGCAGTCGCTCACCATAAATGGTTTACCTGCTGAGCCGGTTGAAATTATTGGACAAACTGGTGGAGTTTGTGGGATGACAAGCGTGCCATACTCAATTGCTGAAGTTTATGGGGCAACATCTTATTCATGGACTGTACCCAATGGTGCAAGCATCGTCGGTGGAAGTGGAACAAATTCAATTCTTGTAAGTTTTGATCCTTCATTTTCTTCAGGTGATATTTGTGCCAGCGCATCAAGTGCATGTGGAACAAGTGAAAACAGCTGTGTTTGGGTGAGCGGATACCCTTCACTTCCTGCAGAAATTTTGGGCCCTGACACTGTATGCAGAAAAGAGAAAAATGTACAATATTCTATCGCCCCGGTCAATAATGCAAATTCCTACACCTGGACGGTGCCACAGCAAGCATCTATTACTTCGGGTCAGGGAAGCACAAGTATCCTTGTCAAATTTGGTAATAAATCAGGTTCAATTACTGTATTTGCAGGTAATCAATGTGGAAATAGTTCCCTTCAAAGCATGACAGTTACTGCTTTGCATTGCAAGGGTAATCAGTTTATTGCAGGTATAGAGGATCCACCAATCAACAACTGGGAGATTGAACCCCAATCAATGATTAATTTGACCGCAGGCATTCATCCTTTCTCACCTGAAGTTATCGCAAGTGCAGGAGATTTTTCTGTTGGAGAACGTGCTAATTTAAGCTGGACATTGGGAGAAACAATCATTCAATCCATTGGGGAAGACAGATTTTCGCTTTCCCAGGGATTTCAGCAGGGTTTCTACGAAGTTGTGGCAATAAATGAGAATGAAGAAGAGTCCACCTTTATAGTGGAAGTATTTCCAACACCTGCAAGGGATCATGTGACTATTCAAATTACATCGCTTTCAGATTCTGTAAATTTGATGGTTGAATTATACGACCTTATCGGAACTTTGGTGTACAAAGAAAATGTTGAAGTCAAAGACTACCAGCATAAATTTGAATTAAGCGAATACTCAACCAATATGTTCATACTAAAAGTTATTGATCCACAGCGTCAACATGTTGAATCTTTCAAGATTATTAAGCTACAGTGATGACCTGCTGTGCGTAGCAAATATAAAAGGAGCAACATGTTTAACGTCAACTAAAGTTGGACAAATTAGAGCGTAAAGTTAAGAGGTTCTTTTTATTTATCAATAGAGTTTTTTGCCATCACTCATCGGCCAATTGGCCGATGAGTGATGGTTGATTTTTCCAATAATATTTTTTTCTATTTTGTATTGTTCTTTCTTTTGTTTTTTTTCTGTTAGCTATGATTTTTTTACCCCTACCGAAGTAGACGTCGGCAGGTGTAAGATTATTGAGCGATTCATGATAACGCTGGTAGTTATAGTATTCAACAAAGATTTCAATTTGCCGATTTAGTTCTTCTGGCAAATAATAATTCTCCAGCTTTACGATGTTCTTCATCGAACGGTGATATCGTTCTATTTTACCCTGGGTCTGTGGATGTAATGGCTTTCCCCTGATGTGGATCATGCCTTGGTCTTGCATATAAGTTTTTAAATCGTTAGAGATGTATTAAGATCCATTATCTGATAGTAATTTGGACCTGTTACTGATGTTTAGCCCTGTTCTATCCAGGGCCTTATCCAATAGCCGTTCAACATCCTCAGAACGCATACTTGTGCACAGTTCCCATGCAACAATATACCGGGAGTAATCGTCCAGAATTGTGGCAAGGTAATACCAGCCCCAGCCAATGACCTATAAATATGTGAAATCAGTTTGCCACATCTGGTTGATTCCAGTGGTCTTGTCCTTGAATTCATCAGCTACCTTTAAGACCATATGTGTGGGGCTGGTAATTAAGCCTCGTGATTTTAGTATTCTGTAAACACTGCTTTCACTGATAAACCAGCCTTCATGGTCTGTAATATACCAGGCTAATTCCCTGGGAGAAAGATCAGGTATCTCAAGAGCGGTTTTAACCACCTCGTCACGTTCGTTTTCCGGTATCCGATTCCAATATCCCCTGCGGTTAGGTACATTCTTCTGCTTTTAATAATCATTGGTTGTCTAAAATCGAGTAAAGGTCAATGCATCACGAAAAAAAATATACATGCCTTTTATATTCTATTAAATTTATTGTATTCTTAAAAGACAAAAAATGCGGCAAAGATGTTTTATTAACTCATTGATACATTGTTTCTTTGATGTCTCAAAGAAAACCTTGCCATATACAAACGTAATAATAATTCCCCGTTTTTCAAATAGCTTATCTAAATTCATGGATTTGATCAATTGGATGCAAAACTACGGAAAGCCATTGTGTGGCCTTACGCCAGCACTTCTCCACTATAGGAGTTAAAGAATTTTGTGTAGCTGTCTCTAATAATTCTACTCATGATGATTTAGGCAATTAATGTCTGATAAATCATCTGATAAATAAAAAAGCCTTACAGAAACTAATCCTGTAAGGCTTTGATTTTAAGGCTCCTCCTCTTGGACTTGAACCAAGGGCCCTCTGATTAACAGTCAGATGCTCTAACCAACTGAGCTAAGGAGGAGTATATTACGTTTGTAATGAACGCGTGCTTTTCTGAAAAAGCGAGTGCAAAAATAGACACTATTTGCAAAATAGCAATACTTTTGCCCAAAAATTTTAGAGAAATTCACAAAAAACTGTTAATAAACTAAAAATTACCCTTGCTATGGCTAAAATTCTTGGAATGGGCAATGCCCTCGTCGACATTATGGTACGTCTTAAGAACGATCAAATCATTCACGATTTTGAACTGCTTAAAGGCGGAATGAAATTGGTTGACGAGAAATTTATTCAGCCTTTGATGAAAGCTGTCGAACAATTACCAATTGAACATGCTCCTGGTGGTTCTGCAGCAAACACAATGAATGGTGTTGCCAACCTCGGAATGGACACGGGATTTATTGGAAAAGTTGCAGACGACCATTTCGGAAATGTCATGGAGCAGGACATGAAAAGTAATGGAATTAAACCATACTTACTTAAAGGAATAGCTCCCACCGGCCTGGCGGTCGCTCTTGTCAGCCCCGACTCAGAACGTACATTTGCTGTAAACCTGGGGTGCGCGATCGAACTGTCACCAGATGATATTACTTCTGATATGTTTATCGGATACGATTATTTCCATATTGAAGGGTACCTTGTACAGAATCATGACCTCCTGAGAAAAGCCGTTGCATTGGCCAGGGAAAACAATGTAAAGGTTTCGCTTGACCTTGCTAGTTTTGATGTGGTTGAGGATAACCTGAAATTTCTTAAGGAAATAATTACCAATTATGTGGATATTGTATTTGCAAATGAAGATGAAGCAAAGGCATTCACAGGAATGGATCCGGAGTTGGCTTTGATTGAGATTTCTAAAACAAGTGAAGTAAGTATTGTTAAGATTGGTGAAAAAGGATCTTTGATCAAATACGAAGGAAATACACACACAATTGGAGTGATTGAAGCCAACAGCATTGATACAACTGGTGCTGGTGACCTGTATGCAGCAGGATTTTTATATGGATTGGCAAAAGATCTTCCGGTGCAGAAATGTGGTGAGATCGGTGCATTGCTGGCAGGAAAAGTAATAGAGTTTTTGGGAGCAAAAATGAACGAATCCACCTGGAACATGATTCGGGAAGAAGTTAAAGCAATAACTTCGTTGTAAGGTACTCAGTTTTTTCTAATTTAGCCGATACGCTTAATCGGCATGTTGAGATTCGAAGAAAAATACAGCAGAAAAAGATACAGAGCCTCCTACGGAACCACGGTAATTAGTATTGCATTGGTTTTATTTATGCTGGGGCTACTGGCATTGATGGCATTTCATGCAAAAAAACTTTCAGAATATGTGCGTGAAAACATAGGGGTGTCGGTTATGATGAAAGATGAAGCCAATGATCAGGAGGTATTAAGCTTAAAATTAAAACTGGACACCCTGACTTTTGTAAAACACTCCGAACTCATCACCAAGGAAGAGGCGGCTGGTAAAATGCAAGATGAATTGGGTGAGGATTTCGTCCACTTTTTAGGATATAATCCATTGCCCACCACAATAGTTATTTATCTGCATGCTGAATATACTGCGAAGGATAGTATTTCGAAAATCAGGGAAATCATTTTGAAAGAAGATTTTGTACGTGAGGTAGATTATCAGAGGTCAATGGTGGAATTGGTCAATAAAAACATATCAAAAGTTGGGATGATTATACTTGGATTTAGTGTTCTTTTATTAATTATTTCAATTTTGTTGATTTATAACACGATCCGGCTTGCTGTTTATGCCAGGCGCCTGTTGATCAAGAGCATGTTACTGGTGGGAGCCACCCAGGCATTTATCCGCAGGCCTTTTATTTTCAGTGGTGTTTTTCAAGGGCTTATAGGTGGTACTATTGCCGTTGTTTTACTTACCGCAGTTTTATACCTGGCACAAAGCAAGATTCCTGAAATAACAGTGTTACAAGACGTTCGTTATATCATGATAATATTAGTCAGCGTGGTGGTTTTTGGAGTGTTGATCTCCTGGTTGTCCAATTATTTTGCAGTAAAAAAATACTTAAAAATCAATTCCGACGCTTTATATTAACTATTTTTACAGCCAAATAAAATTGATTCTCAGACATGAAACAAGCTAAACCCAAAAAGAAAACAATACCTGCTGAGCCAAGCACAACTTTGGATAAGAGAGATTTTGCCTTTGACAAACAAAACTATAAGTGGTTGCTCATCGCACTTGGTTTTTTACTTGTGGGCTTTATTTTAATGATTGGTGGAGGATCCGATGACCCCAATGTATTCAATTACGGGATGTTTAATTTTCAAAGATTAACCTTGTCACCCATACTACTTATCATTGGTTACGTTCTGGGTATTTATGCCATTATGAAAAAACCAAAGAACCAAAATTAACCTCCCTCCTACATTGATTCGATGAGTTGGATTGAAGCCTTATTACTGGGCCTGTTGCAAGGCCTTACCGAATTTCTACCTGTGAGTAGCAGTGGTCACCTTGAACTGGGAAAAGCATTGCTGAATATCAACCCCAAAGACAGCCTGACATTTACAATTGTTGTACATGGCGCAACTGTGCTAAGTACCATCGTAATTTTCAGCAAGGATATCTGGGAATTAATAAGGGGTTTGTTTGCCTTTAAATGGAACGATGATACGAAATACATATTAAAAATCTTTGTATCGATGATCCCTGTGGGATTTATTGGAGTATTTTTTAAGGATGAGGTGGAATCGTTTTTTAACGGAAATATTGCCTTTGTTGGAGCTATGCTCCTGTTTACTTCGGCTATGCTTGCTTTTACCTATTTCAAAAAATCAAATACCAGGAATATAAGCTTTCTAGATTCTTTTATCATCGGAATTGCCCAGACTATTGCTGTACTGCCCGGAGTTTCCAGGTCAGGATCAACCATTGCCACCGGCCTTCTTTTAGGGAATAAGAAGGAAATTATTGCAAAATTCTCATTTCTCATGGTGTTGATCCCCATTATTGGTGCAAACCTCAAAGATTTGGCAGGTGGAGAAATGACACAAAACGAAGGGATTGGTGCGATACCTCTTTTGGTTGGGTTTTTAGCCGCATTTATCTCAGGCCTGCTTGCCTGTAAATGGATGATTGGCATCGTTAAAAAAGGTAAACTCATCTATTTTGCTATCTATTGTTTTATCATTGGCTTGCTTGCCATTATCCTGGCTTAAAATGATCTCCAAACAATCATTGGTTTCTAATCCGGCATTTCTCGAAGGAGAGGTAATCCTTTTTGATAAGGAGCTTAACTGGTCGTCCTTTGATGTAGTAAACAGCCTGAAAATTTTTCTAAAGTTTGAATTTAGGATAAAGAAGATCAAAGTCGGGCATGCGGGTACACTTGACCCCAGGGCCACGGGATTGGTGATAGTATGCACCGGTAAGAAAACAAAAGAAATTGAAAGCTACCAGGCCCAGGAAAAGGAATACACCGGTGCTTTTTACCTGGGAAATACCACACCTTCATTTGACTCCGAAACTGAGACCGACCAGAATTTTTCGGTTGATCATATCACCGAGGAATTGATTAGGGAAACTACAAAACAATTTACCGGGGAAATCATTCAAGTCCCGCCTGTTTATTCTGCCCTGAAAATTGATGGCAAAAAGGCTTATGAATATGCCCGTAAAAATAAACCAGTTAAAATGCGGCAACGGATTGTACACATTTTCGGTTTCGACATTGAAAAAATTGAGCTGCCACTTGTTTATTTTCGTGTAAGATGCAGCAAGGGTACTTATATCAGGTCATTGGCAAACGATTTTGGCAAAGCCCTGAAAAGTGGTGCCTACCTGGCTTCGCTGCGACGAACAGCAATTGGTGAATATCAGGTAAAGGATGCATTTACCATAGCTGAGTTTAAGGAACACTTCATCCAGAAGCAAGGGGAATAAACTTCCAGCCCCGTAGCTTTCCTCAACGAATTTCTGAATTTCTTTAGGAGATGTCCGCAGAATTCATCAATTGTAAAGCCTGCTGAAAGGTATCGTCCTTCTTGTGGTAGATTGGGTAAAACCCCTCATCATTTAAAAGATTACGGCCGATGAGTGCTTTAAGCAAGATTTTAATATCTCCTTTTCTTGCCTCAATCCCTTCTTCGTCCCTTTCTACCCCATTGTCTTCAGCATACTTAACCAGGTTGTTAAACATTTTGTTGCTGATATTAAAATCTTTGTCAAATTGTTTGTAGTCGGTATACTTGGCAAGTTCAGCACGATGGGTATCAGTATATTCAAATGAAAAATCATAAATCACTCCCCGGTTAATCAACCGGTTGTAATAGGCAAAGTGGTCACCCGACTCAATGGGAATAAATATATCCGGCATTATGCCGCCTCCACCGTAAACAATTTTTCCTCCGGGAGTTACAAATTTCAGTGAATCATCAAATTGAATACTGTCGGCATTTGCAATTTCACCATTTAAAAACCTGTCATGGAAATCATTAAAATAGTCCTCTGAGCCATTCTCATAGGATCTTTGAATACATCTGCCAGTAGGTGTGTAATACCGTGAGACGGTGAGCCTTAAAGCAGAGCCATCGTATAAATTCATTTGCTCCTGTACCAATCCCTTACCGAAAGACCGCCGGCCCATAATTGTTCCACGATCATTGTCCTGCACAGCACCTGCAACAATTTCACTTGCCGAAGCCGAGCCTTCATCAATAAGTATTATCAATTCACCCTCTTCAAAATTTCCTTTTTTTGTGGCATACGCAAAACTGCGTGGCCTGTTTTTACCTTCGGTGTAAACAATGAGTTTTTCGTTTTCGATAAACTCATCCGAAACATCAATTGCAGCTTGCAAATATCCGCCTGTATTTCCCCTCAAATCAAGTATCAGTTTTGTCATCCCGAGCGATTTTAATTCTTTAAGGGCAGCCAGGGTTTCTTTGGTTGTAGTAGCAGAGAATTTATTGAGTTTTATAAAACCAACCGAATCATTTACCATATAGGCAATATCAAGGCTGTAGGTTGGGATAACATCGCGTTTGATGGTAAAATCCAGTATCTCCGGGGAACTTCTTCTTACAATACCGACATCCACCTTTGTGTTGCGCGGGCCTTTGAGCCTTTTCATTACTTCCGGGTTGGCAATGCCGATTCCAGCAATGGTATCACCATCAACCATTACAATTCTGTCGCCCGCCTTTATACCTACCTTTTCTGATGGACCACCAGCAACCGGTAAAACTACCATCACAGTATCCTTTTCAATCCTGAACTGAACACCGATCCCTTCAAAATTTCCATCGAGATGCTCACTTACCATATCAAATTGGCTTGCCGGAATATAATTCGAATGCGGGTCAAGATTTTTTAGAATCTCAACAATTGTTTCATCCTGAATTTTTCCTATTTCAACCGTATCAACATAATCATGCTCAATAAACGAAACAATATCACTGAGTTTATTATACTTCGACAGGTCAACCGAAAACATATTCGATTTCGAGCCGGAACCGGTGCTGAGCCTGATACCCAGCAATATTCCTGCAATCAGGACCAGTGCAAAAAGGATGGGAAGATAAACAGTGATTTTATATTTAAAATTTTTCATGAATTTTGTATTTTAAAAAGGGTTTGCAAAAATACCTATCTTTAAACGCAATTAAAAACAAAATCATATAAATCAGTTACTTCACACATGTCGAAATTATTTATTGTACCTACACCCATTGGGAATCTTGAAGATATAACACTCAGGGCTCTCAATGTTTTGAAACAGGTAGACTTTATTTTAGCTGAAGACACACGCACTTCGGGATTGCTCTTAAAGCACTACGGAATTCCAAAACCAATGGTGCCCTATCATCAGCACAATGAACATAAACTGACTGAAAAAATGGCTGAAAGGATATCGAAAGGGGATAAGGCTGCTTTAATTAGCGATGCCGGTACACCGGCAATTTCTGACCCAGGTTTTATGCTCGTGCGGGAGTGCATAAAAAATAACATTGAAGTTGAATGCCTGCCTGGTGCTACAGCATTTGTTCCGGCACTTGTTAATTCAGGCCTTCCTGCCGATAGTTTTGTCTTTGAAGGATTTTTACCACATAAAAAGGGACGTAAATCGAAGCTTGAATATTTGAGTGAATTGCCCTATACAGTAATACTTTACGAATCCCCCCACCGTTTGTTAAAAACCCTGGATCAGCTCGTTGAATATTTTGGTGTAGATAGAAAAGCATCGGTTTCGAGGGAATTGACTAAAATTTATGAAGAAACCGTAAGGGGGAGTTTGCCGGAGCTTGCTGATTATTATCGTGAGCACATCGTTAAGGGTGAATTTGTAATTGTGATTGAAGGCAAGAAAAATAAATAGGTATTTCAAAAGTCTGTGATTAATTCAATTTCAATCATGCCACATACTTACGAATATGAACGTCCGATGGTAACTGTAGATATTGCAGTTTTCTGTAAGTTCGGAAAATACAAGAAAGTTTTATTGATCCAGCGAGGCAAACAACCATATAAAGACATGTGGGCACTTCCTGGTGGATTTATCGAAATGGAAGAGAAAATGGTAGATTCAGCCTACAGGGAGTTGGAAGAGGAAACCTGCTTGAAAGAGGTGGAGTTGAAACAATTTAAAACCTACGGCGATCCAGGACGTGACCCCAGGGGAAGAACAATTTCAGTGGTTTATTTCGGTTTTACTACACCCGAAAATGCAAAGGTAAAGGGTGCTGATGATGCGAAGAAAGCACATTGGTTTGCGCTGGAAGAACTTCCCGATTTGGCTTTCGATCACAGCATAATTTTAGCCGATCTGTTAAAAATGATTCAAGTATGATAAAACGTCCTATGATTAAATATTGTTTGAGGAGTTGCTCCACAAATCTTTCCGATCTCAAGTATTTGTTTTTGTTTTTTCTGCTGGTTACTTCACCTGCCGTATTTGCCCAGAGAACAAATGATGTTGAAGAATTTCATTTTCCGTATAATATTAATAATCCAGCTGAAAGATATGTATTGCCTAATGTGTTGCATGAAATCTCGGGGAATGTTTTGTTTAACGAACACATTATGATTTGTATCCAGGATGAGGAGGGGGATTTGTTTTTTTATGACCTGGACGAGAAGCGCTTGATTAAAAGAGTGAAATTTGGGAAGGACGGAGATTATGAAGATGTAACCCTTGCAGGGGAAAAGGTATTTGTATTGCGAAGCAATGGAAAAATCTATGAATTGAAAAATTTCGATAAACAGGAGGATGTTGAAGTAACTGTACATAAAACCCGTTTGACGAAAAAAAATAATTGCGAGGGCATTTGCTGGGATCAAACAGAAAATCGATTACTTGTTGCTTTAAAAGACACCCCTGAGGTAGATGACCAGCAAGATTTTGATGGTTTCAGGGCCATTTATACTTTTGATCTGCAAACAAAAAAAGTTAAAAAGAAACCCGCTTACCTTATCGAATTGAAACAATTAAAGGATATTGGGAAGCAAACTGATAAATCAGGTAAAATTCGATTTAATCCTTCAGCAATTGCAATACACCCGGTTACTGGTGAAATTTATGTGCTGGCATCGGTAGGTAAAGCCCTACTGGTGATGAACCGGGCTGGTGAATTGTTGCACATTGTAAACTTAGACAAATGGCTTTTTGTACAACCCGAAGGCATCTGCTTTGCACCTGATGGAACAATGTACATTTCCAATGAAGGCGCTGGTGGTAGCGGAATGATCATGAAATTTGAAATGAGTCAATAATAGCTGTTCACATTATTAATCATCTGATCACTCCTCGCCAAACAATGCTTCAGCAGCACTATCCGTCCAATTGATGATCACCTCTCTTTGTTCGGGCGTCAGATCCGCTTCGGGATGCATTTTAATGTAGATTGGCATGGGCATATTACCATTTTCCACCTCTTCGCTGATTTCACCTAAAACTTTCAATCGATCTCTTTTACCCAGGTCTGCCCAATGGCTGAAATCCAGGTTTTCGCGGCCAAAATTGATATCGCGTGCGACCAGCCACGAAACTGGTGCAACATGTGAATACCACGGAAAGTTTACCTCCTGCGAATGGCAATCAAAACAGGCCTTTCGCAATAGGGCCTGAGTTTCGCCTGGCACCTCTGTAAGATCGAAAAGCCCAACTCCTGGCACAGGTTGATTTTCGGGCATGCCGGAAGGAATAACCTGGATAATAACAAAAGCCCCACCTAAAATAATCAGGATGATACGTAATGCTTTTTTCATGGCTACTTCACCAAATTTTCAGCAGCACTTGTAGCCCAATCGACAAGCCTGGTAGCCTCTTCATCGGTTAAGGTACTTTCAGGGTAATTTTCCAGGAACTTTGAAGGAGGCATATCGCCGTCTTTAACAACCGCAGCAATTCCCTCAAGTTTAGCTACTATTTTATGCTTTTTCATATTGGGCAACTTATCGATCATCAATGCATCTCTGGCATCTTCCGATTTGCTTTCAACATTATGGCAGCCAAAGCATGATTTGTCGAAAATTTTACTGACATCTTCAGGGATTTCAATATTGGCCTTACCTTTTGTTTTTTCCTGTGGAATCGTAGATGTTGATTTAAAGGCCATGAAAATAAAAATTACTACCAGTAGTAAAATGGTGGTAGCCAGTGTTGTGTTAAAACCATTTTTCATGAGTACGGATTTAAGTGTATAATTAATCAAAGATATTAATATTAATTCGCATCGTAAACAGACCTTGCTTACTTTATAAAATTCACAGAATTATTCAGGATTCAGAAACACTTCAAAATACGCTGTTGGCGCCCTGAAGAATCTCACAATAACTAACATCAGTACTATTTTCAACATTCTTCACGTATATTTGTTTACTGTTTCATGAAATTTTGTAAACTTGACCTTCGAAACAAACGAGCTAACGCATGAATAATATCCTTGCCGACACACAGGAATACGTCACCAGGCTCTTCAAACAAAACAACAATAATAAATTACGATATCACAACATTGTGCACACCCGGAATGTAGTTAAGGCTGCAATGCTGATTGGTGGACAATTTAACCATAACGGTGGCGATATTAATGCTTTGTTGGTCGCAGCCTGGTTTCACGATGTGGGTTACCTCGAAGGTAAGTTGAACCATGAGGAGGTAAGTAAGCGATTTGCAAGAAATTTTTTATCCAAAAAAAATGCTGATGAAACCTTTATCCGGCAGGTAGAAAAATGCATAGATGCCACAAAGATTCCACAAAATCCAACTGACAGGCTTTCGGCTGCGCTGTGTGATGCTGATCTGTATCATTTTTCGCAGGATGATTTTATGGAGAGTACGCATGTTTTCTGGAATGAATTGGCGGCTTTGAATGGTGATGAATTTGATGAAATGAAATATTTGAAAAGAACCCTTGAATTTTTCGGGGAGCATCAATTTCAAACCGAATATGGGCGTACTCTGCTTGAACCAGGAAAGAGAGCCAACTTTAAAAAATTGAAAGCTGAACTTAAGAAGTTGGAAACCAGTAAAAATTAGTAAGGCTGTACCGACGTTTATTTTTCAGTTCCATCCTCCCATTGATTACCGATATCTGCCCTACTATCCTTCGAAACTTCACGATCCTTAAATTAATTTACCCTGACTAATTTACGATTATTACTGGTCCCTTGAGTTTTAAACTCAATACCGGTATCAACCCCTTCTTATACAAGCAACACTGTTTGAACCTGTGGACGAAGGTTCGGGCCATTAATAATATATCATCCCGGGTCTTCTCCTAGGCACAAAAAAAACCCCGCCAAATTAATGACGGGGTCTCCTTAATTAAAACCTAACGTTTATAAATAAAGCTACTTGATAACAAGCTTCCTTATTTCGCTGATAGTGTTGGTGTTGATCTTAACGAAATAAATACCAGCTTCTAATGAGCTAACATTCAGTTCGGACTGACCATTAAACACCTGGTTGATAACCTGACGGCCTTCAGTGTCATAAACAACAACTGTGGCATCAGTATTTTCAACGTTTTTGAGGCTGATATAAACCATATCGGTAGCAGGATTTGGATACATTTCGATGTTTCCACCGTTAACTGTTCCAATTCCTGTGATACCCATGGTTATGCCTCTGATTGCTGCAAAGCTTCCTGTGTAGTAGTTTCCGGAAACATTTTCTGTTGCGTTGTCATATTCAACATTCAGATCATATGTTTCGCCTGTTTCTGCACGATACAGCTTATAGCTTACAGTTTCGCCTTCAGTAAAACCATCTTGCTCAATGGTTGTTACATCGTCACCAAACAGTGTGATTGCCTGAGCAATACCAGTGCCTGTAACGGCCATGTAACCATAAAGCTGGTTGTTTTGTCCGAATACACCAACTACATCACCTTCGATGAAGTCAACAGTTGCTGATGCCATGAAAGCTACAGCTTCGGTTGATGGAGTCATGTTAACATCACCCCAGATAGTTTGGATGCTATTCACCTGTGAGAAAGCAGGAGTTGTTGCTCTGCTGTCACATTCAGGGAAAGTAACGGTAAACGGATTGATAACTTTGATCTTATAAGCGTTACCCGGCTCGAGAGTTTCGAGAGTGTAAACACCTTGTGAAGGCCAGAATATCTTGGTTCCGATCAGTTCCTGAACGATAACGATATCTTCCAGATTGTCACCAAACAGATCCATAGTATTTGCTGGACACTGGCTCAAAGCTGGCATATAGAACCAACCTGTTTCAAGGTCAACCACGTTGGTTGAGAAATCAGGTCCGCAAATTTCGAATTGAGCATCAGCATACATCTTCAGTGCATAACCGGCACCGTTGTCCCAGTCACCAATTGTATTTACTGTCTCTTCTGGCCAGTAAACCTGTGTAAGGTTTCTGAGGATGATCATATCATCAACAACCGGTGCGAACAGATCTTCAACATTTGGTGTAAACGGAGTGATATAACTTGAAATTCCGTTCCATCCTTCAGCCAATGAATAATACTGGCAAACCATAACTTCGAGACTGGTAAGACTTGAAAGTCCGAAATCAGCAAAGTAACCCTGGTTTGGCTTGGTCATATCATAAGTTGCTCCTGCAGGATACTCAGTACAAGTACCACAAACACTCATTTTCCATATGAAACGTTCGTCAGCGGCAAAACCATCTTTCTCAGGGGTAAGCGGATCGTCGCCATAAGCAGTTACAACAGTAGTTCCAAAGAGATTGATCTGTCCTGCTCCTCCGCAAACCAGCTCGCCTTCATCATCCATGTAGAATACACCTACCCAATCGCCTTCTACCAATGGCTCGCCGTATACATTTGGATTGGCTGTAGCCGGAACATTGATGGTATGAACCGATCCGGTTACTACGTAGTTCCATGGTTGCTCACATGGCAGTTCAGGATTATTCTCAATTGGTAATCCGAAACTTGCGTCAGAGTTACCTGTTGAATAAACAGTTTGTACACCGTAAGTGTAAAGTTCTCCAGGTTGTGTCCATGTTGCATCAACATATGTGTTACCCATTACAGGCTCGTCGTTGATCTTTTCCCATGCACCTGAATTGTTTACATCACTCCACGGGCCACGGAAGATGTTGTAGCCTTCGTTGTAACGGCCGCCATCAACAGCTTCAGTAACGATATCAATATCAATTTGGAATGTGATATCAAGATTTTCAAGTCCGGGTAAAGTATTAAGTGGCTCTGGCTGAAGATAACCAGGATAATAAACATATGCATAGTTGATACCTAAGCCCAGATCGTAAACATCAGCTGCAAGGTAGTCGGTGAACTCAAGATTAAGGCCATCCCAGTATACCATGGCAAAGAAAGTTCCACCTTCGAAGGTAATGTTAGGAACATCAACGTTAACCCAACCGTCATGAACAGTTTCAAAAACTTCACTTGAATAGAAAATGTCACCTTTGTCATCCATAAGGTCAAGTCTTACATTACCTGAAGTTTCACCATATTGTGCCCAATATATCGAAACCTGGGTAATTGTTCCCGGATCCATTTCATAAATATTACCCAGCCAAACTTCTTCACCAAGTTCAGCGGTATAACCGTTGTTGATGTAATAATCAAAAGTAAGAAGGTCAGCTTGACCATCAAGTGGTGAGTTCCAGTCAACCTGTACTGAACATGAACTGATTTGTTCGATTTGTGTGTAGAATGGAATCAGCATCAACTCGGTAAGTGCAATTGTACCCAAATCAAGGTCAGTTTGCCCTACGTCAATTGAAGCAGTATAAGTTTCATAAGCAGTCATGGTAATGGTGAGGTCATAAGTTTTGTCACCATATACACCGGGAATGTTGAATGTACCATCGGCACCAACTGTGGTTGCGTAGTTTTCGTAACCTTCAAATGTTACTTCCGCACCTTCCATATAGTGCATGGGGTCGTCGTTACCAACAACAACAGCATCAACGTTTACAACCGGAAGCAAAGCCATGTTAAAGTTCAGGGTATTCTCCCCTTCGAAAAGAACAATGGTTTGTGCGTTGTCGTAGTATCCCCATTTGGTCGATTGTACAACAGTTTCCCATGCCAGTAGATCCTGTAACAGATAGGAACCATTGGACAAAGTAAGTGTTGAGTTCTCAAAACCAACTACTTCTACCAATGCATTTTCAAGCGGTCCTGCATTCTCATCATAAACAAAACCTCCCAATGGTACGGTACCTACATCAGCAACGTAAAAAGTTGTATTTGGATAAAATGTTCTGAAGTTGAGACTTAGTCCAGCCATGTTTTCCGGGTTAATCGGTGGTTGGTATTGGCTTGAATAAGCTGCTGTGCTATCATTTTCAGGGAAAGTAGAAGTACCTACCCATTGAACACCACGGTAATATACTTCCCTTGGCTTAAAGAACATTACACAGAGGTTTCCACCCTGGTAGTCGTAAGGTACTGTAAAAGGAATATACAGTTGCTGGCCAACTCCCATTGGTAAATCAAAACGGGTATCGGCAACTTTGGTTAATTCGGTACCATTGACATAACCATTTGTAAGGTCAACTTCGTCAGTTTCGCCAACATATATCATTACGGGAACATCCAGAGTTGGTGCTGTGTTATAGTTGTTGAATTCGTACGCAATACCTGTAATATAACCTGTTACATCTGTTGGATTAATCTTGTCTGCTGTGTAGATTACTTCACTAACGTTCCAGGCAGTTCCTAATCCGTTAGGAATGCTATATTCTTCATCTGTACCATTGCCAACCTCAACTATACTGGTTCCAACAGCCTGAACATAAAGAGGCCTTACAATAGATAGGTCGTTGCTAGGCTTTTGGTCACCAGGCAGGTCAACAAATGCGTAAATTTCAGCAGGTCCAATCTTATCAAAAGTTAAGCTTATAGTATGTGTTTTCTCTTGTAATGAGAGACAAGCAATACCAGGTACAGATCCTATTTCAACATCACCGCCTTCGGTAATCTGCATAATTCTTACAGTATAATCGCCGTCTTCCATGGCTGTATAGCCATTGTTTTTAACGGTAACGTCATAGTCGAAAGCTTCGTTTTTGATAGGAGTTGGGTTTGGAACAAACTCAACCATTTTCATATCGTTGTCGAATAAGAAAAATTCGATGCCAACACCAATTACATTGTCAATAACGATTTCAGAACCCCATGACCAGGCTACATCACCTATATTAACAAAACCAAGATAGTTGTTACCTGCAGCAACAGAAACATCAACCTGGAATTGGATAAACTGTGAAGAAAATGCCAAATCAACATATTCGATCAATTGTGTTTCTCCAGTTACACCATCTTTCGATACAATCTTTATATTTCCTGGCCACCAGTTAGATGTTCTGGCATAGAAAGTGAGGATATCACCATCATGAATTACCAGTTGTGGGGTCCACAAAGTATCTTCCATAAAGGTTTCAACGTATGACATTGCGCCACCGCCTTCATAGCCATTGGTTCCACCCCATGAGAGACCAGCAACCCAATCTTCGGGTGGGAAATATCCATCGTCAAACATCTCGATAAACCATCCATTAAGAAATACAAATGTTTCAACGGTAAGGAAGTTATCATCAATATCACCTGAATCTTCAGGTACAGAGGCTTTGATTACAGCATCTCCTGCTGCAGTAAATTGGTGTACATAAGTTACAGTAGCAAATTCGGTTGGTGCAACTGACCCTGTGTTTACAGTTCCTACAGCAACATCATCTACATAAAAAGTAACATCTTTATCCATAGCTACGGCACCTATATTGCGTACAGTGGCAGTAAAAGCTATGTCGCGATCGGTAAAAACCAGTGTAGGATCAATAAAGAAATCAGTAACAGCAAAGTCATCATCAGCCTGCTCGTAGCATTCAACAAGGGCTGTCCAGCCTTCCGGGAATGGAGGGTTGGTAATCCATGTTGGA
>Ga0070728_10001030_pt1 | contig 46057 bp, 42 predicted proteins | sample tdDd471_FD_66723 | JGI IMG/M metagenome (GOLD analysis project Ga0070728, IMG submission 66723) | Marine sediment microbial communities from the Atlantic coast under amendment with organic carbon and nitrate - tdDd47.1 | ecosystem: Environmental > Aquatic > Marine > Coastal > Sediment | place... | reverse complement strand
AGGTTATTTTGGCTTTTCTTGTAGTCACCCTACTGGTGAAGTCAAAATGTTCTAGAAAATCCTTAAGATTTAGTGCTTAAGGGGGCCGCAGTAGATGGCAACTGCGTTTTTTAGGTTTAAGACTGAAACGGCTACAGCTAGTTTTTCAGCAAATGCATCATAGACACTGTATACAATAGTACCAAGGCAACTTATAAATACCAGGTATTATTCGTCTATCAATACACCTCACGAACCACTCCAAACCAATGGATAGGTATATATTTATCATCGACTCTTCACATATTGCATACTCATAAAATTCATAAATACCTGCAATTAAGCTGGTGATATGTATTTCAGTATTTATAAGCAAACATACAAAATAAATTAAAATATTTTTTAAATGCCATTGATTATAAATATTTATATGCTAAAAATAACATGCAAGCATAATTGTATGCTTTATAAACTTATACTTAAATTTAAAAAAATCGGGATATCAACAATGAATAATCGTGTATTTGCATCTTATAGTGGTTCTCAACGTGGTGTGACAGTTAGAGATTTAGATCTAAATCAATTATCTTATTTTGGTGATGACTTTATTATCAATGGAATTTCTGCCGGCGTAAATGATGATGTTTTTTTTGCCGCTAAAAATCATATATTCCATTACAAAACTGATGGTACATTAATAAAAGATATGACTTTTCCTATCGAGAGTATTAACTATACCGGAATTACAGTAAGTGGAAATAAAGTGTTTGCCTCATATAATGGCTCTCAACTTGGTTTTACGGTGCGTGATTATGATTTAAACCAATTATCTTATGTCAATACGGGATTTGATATTAATGGTATTGCAGCAGGAATTAATGACGATGTGTTTTTAGCCTCTGGTAATCATATATATCATTACAAAACTAATGGTACTTTAATAAAAGACATGACCTTTCCAATCAATACGATTAACTATACCGATGTGACCGTTATTGGCAATAGTGTCTATGCTTCTTATAATGGTTCCCAACAGGGATTTACCATTCGCAATTATGATTTAGACCAGCTATCTTATGCCAATATTGGTCACGATATTAATAGTATCGCAGCAGGTCCTGACAACGATTTATATTTAGCCTCTGCCAATCATTTGTTTAATTACAAAACCGATGGAAGTTTAATAAAAGATATGAACTTTCCGATTGATACCATTAACTATACAGGGGTGTCTGTGACATTTGCCATAATTACCTAAGCTGGAAAACCTTGGGTTTGAATTAGTTATGTTTTCACATAACTAATTCAGCGAAGTATTATGGAGTTACCACTTATTGAGACATTGCTTAAACTTGTCCAAACTTATTGGCTTGGTTAATAAATCATCCATCCCTGCCGCATCAGTTTGTGCTTTAACTTCATCTGCGGTATTGGCAGTTAGGGCAATAATTGGGCAATGATAAAACGTTGCTTGCTGATCATGGCGAATTTTTATACTGGCTTTATAACCGTCTAATACCGGCATATTACAATCCATAAAAATTAAATCATAGTGTGTCTGCTTGGCCATATTCACTGCTTGCTGACCATCTTCAGCAATATCCACCTGACAACCCAGCTTTAATAACATGACTTTGGCCACTTTTTGATTAATAATATTATCTTCTGCTAAAAGAATATATTTAGACTTTGCAGCAGATCTACCATCATCTTTTTTGTTATTTTTCAGTTTTTGTTTTAGACCAAATACAGAAATAATATCCGAGTTTGGTGTGTCTGTTGTTTCAGATACTGCCAGCAAAAGTTGTTTTAAATCATTAGGTAAATAGGGGTTAGTTAGATAGGCATCAATCTGCCAACGTTTTAATTGAGTAATGCGTTCTTGATCCAAGTGATTGCTGATAAAAATTAGTTTGGTGTGAATTAAATCAGGAGTACTTTTACAAAAGGTTGAAAAGTCATTAAGTATTTGTGACTCGTTAATATTACATAAAATAATAAAGTCCGGGGATATACCTGATATTGCTTGCTCTCTTAACTCGTGAGTATCTTTATAGAAACGGGTCTTCATATGCCAACTTTGTAATAGTTCTTCCAGCACCTCATGACTAATCGGTTGTCCACCAAGAATAAAACACTGTTTATTTTTTAACAGAGCAGGACCATCATCAGAGCTATCAAGAGAAGAGTAGTCGGTCGCTAGATCGAGTTCCAACCAGAAAGTTGAACCACTGCCCTCAGTGCTTTCAACTCCTACTTTACCCCCCATAAGTTCCGCTAGCTCTTTACTAATAGCTAGGCCTAAACCGGTTCCACCAAATTGTCGGGTGGTACTTTTACTGACTTGATTAAATTTTCCAAATACATGGGAGAGTTTATCTTGAGGAATACCAATTCCCGTATCTTCAACTGAAAAAAGCAATTGTGTCGATAACGGCTCCAGTTCTTGGAGGTTAACGTTTAAAAAAACATAACCTCCGCTATCAGTAAATTTCACCGCATTGGTTAAAAAATTCAAAATGATTTGCCTAATCCTAAGTGCATCCCCAATAAGATTGTTAGAAATGGCGGGATCAATCCGCAGTTCCAAACTAACTTTTTTTCGTATTGCCTGAAGCTCTAGAACATTTAATGACTCATAAAGCATTTCATGAAGATTGAACATATGTGGATCAATATCCAGTTTTCCCGCTTCTATTTTGGAAATATCTAAGATGTCATTAATTAACAATAGTAAAGAGTCCGCCGATTTAGACACTTTATCAGCATAGTCATATTGAATTTCATCCAAGTCAGTTTCTTTTAATAATTGCGTGAGTCCAATAATACCATTCATGGGAGTACGCAATTCATGGCTCATATTGGCTAAAAAACTACTCTTATACTGACTATGCTCTTCAGCCAGTTCTTTTAGTTCAGTTAAGCGTTTTTCATACAATTTACGTTCGCTAATATCCAGTCCATAGACTTGTACTAAAGTCTCGTCACTCCGTGGGACGGGGTGAAAATTCCAGGTGAAATAGATATCTTGATATTGGCTTTCAATATTGGTTATGGTTTCTTTATTATCGACGGATTGGGCGATAATATCCGTCAGTTCTTGCGGTAAAATATTTGGCTGCCCCAGATCACTAAAACCGTGCGCTACCATTAGGTCAGTCATACTAGGATTAGCATAAAAAATGGCCGCACTACGATCAAATTGTAATATCGGTGCCGGGCTTAATTCGGCAAATAAGGATAAGTTTTGGGTTTCGCTTTGACTAAAGCGGCGCTGGGAACAATCATAGAATATAATAAAATATCCGGTCTGTTCGGTAATGCTTTCAAATAGTCGAACGTCAACATTAATATATACTCCATCTTTACGGAGCCACCAGCTTTCAAAACTGTGAGGTTCACCCTCTCGTTCTTGTTTTTGTTCTAATAGACTCTGAAAATTAAAGGCACATTGCGATTTTGTGTGACTGAACTCAGCGTCATCCGGACATAAGTAGTCATGAATCGTTTTTTTTTTCAATTCAGAAAGCTGCCACTCCAACAAGTCTTCCGCTCGCCTATTCATGTCCAGTATCCGGTCATTTTGATCAAGAAAAATAACGCCATCTGGGAATTGGTTAAAAAAGGTCTGTCGAAGTTTGGTCGAAATGGGTTTAGTCATGGTTTATAGGCAAGCCAAAATAACACGAGGATCATCATCAATAGCGGATGGTTCCATAACTTCAGCAATTTTTCTTTGATGTTCATCATTATTCAGATCAATCAATTGCGGAGGTGTTATTTTATTACCCATTTTATCGAGAAAAATATTAATTTTTGGGAGTAGTGGTACTTTCCGATTTATTTCGCATACTATTGCCAGTTCATTGGTAGAGAGTTTAACCACTGAGCTAATGGGATATATACCTAAAATCCTTACTAATTCGGTCACTAAACTTTCAGAAAAAAATCCTGCCTTACTTTCTTTATATAATAATTTTAAGGCATTGACTGGCAACACCGCTGGTTTATCCCCTAAACCATGAATATATTCATCATAATGATCGGCTAATTGCAGATATTCCAAAAGCGGATGCAATTGCTCGGCAAATAGTTTTTTGGGATATCCTTTGCCATTTGGTAATTCATGATGTTGTTCAACCAGACTTATTACCGCTTTGGGGATTCCTTGACTTTTACGCAGGGCATGGGCCGCTAAAGCCGGGTGTTGTTGAATTAACTTACTTTCGCTAAGGCTATAGGCCTTAGCTTTTCCAAATAAATTTAAAGGTAGTCTTGCCCAACCACAATCATGTAATAGTGCTGCCATACCCAAAATTTCTATTTGCTCGGTCGACAAATTGTTCTTTAAAGCCAGAGGCAGAACCAAACTAAAAACACCGAAGGGATGGGCATTAAGACGAATATCTTTGCGATGCATATGCAATAGGGTTAATAGTGCTTGGTCATTACGCTTTAGGCTATCCAATGTTTCCTGGATAACAGGTTTTACCGCTTCAATAGTAATCGGTTGACCATTTTTAATCTCCTGATTCAACTGCTTAGCAAAGGTTTGGATTTTATTTTTTATGACTTTTGCGGTTTTGAGTTCCTGACTAAAACTCAAGACTACCGCCGTTTTTTGCTCTGCCTGTTGATTCCCAGGTGCTTGAGCAGGTTCTAGACTAGAATCTTCTTGCTTACTATTCGGCCCAGCAATTGGCTTATCTTCTAATGCAACATTTGAAGCGGTATTAGCCGTACTTTTGTCTAAATCTATCGTTACAAATTTTACGCCATATTGCTTATACAGTAGGATATCCTGCTCATTTTCAATCTTACGTCGATGACGTAAAAAAGGACTTTTTAGCCAGGAAATATCTAATTCATCGATAAACATGCCAGGCTTAAGTTCAGAAACGGAAATTTTTTTCTTATTTTCCATAACTACCCGTATAAAATATTTGATTAAAAAGAAATAAAAAACAAGGCTTATTATGTATCAGATGTTTTTTTGACTGGAAGGATATCCAACTTATCCCAAATTGTATCTACCCACTGGGTGACTTTCTCATCTTTTTTTATTGCTCTTCCCCATTCACGTTCTGTTTCTCCCGGCCATTTGTTGGTTGCATCCATACCCATTTTTGAACCTAATCCCGATATAGGAGAGGCAAAATCTAAATAATCAATCGGCGTATTTTCTACCATGGTCGTATCACGGGCAGGATCCATACGAGTTGTCATGGCCCAAATAACGTCATTCCAATCGCGAACATTCACGTCATCATCACATACAATTACAAATTTAGTATACATAAATTGTCGTAAAAATGACCAAATTCCAAACATAATTCGCTTGGCATGTCCTGGATATTGTTTTTTCATACTGACCACGGCAACCCGGTAAGAGCAGCCTTCTGGTGGTAAATAAAAGTCTACAATTTCGGGAAATTGCTTCTGCAAAATTGGTACAAAAACTTCATTTAACGCTACTCCTAATATAGCTGGTTCATCTGGAGGCCGCCCGGTGTAGGTACTGTGATAAATCGGTTTACGTCGCATGGTCATGCATTCAATAGTAAAAACCGGAAAATTATCGACTTCATTATAATAACCGGTATGATCGCCATAGGGTCCTTCAGGCGCTTCATGTCCAGCTTCAAGATAGCCTTCCAGGACTATTTCGCTACTAGCAGGGACTTGTAAATCATTGCTCAAACATTTAACTAATTCGGTCTTAGAGCCTCTTAATAGTCCAGCAAATGCATATTCAGATAGACTATCTGGCACAGGTGTAACAGCAGCCAAAATCGTGGCTGGATCAGCACCTAAAGCCACCGAGATGGGAAATTTTTCACCCGGATGTTGCTCTTGCCAATCTTTAAAATCTAAGGCTCCACCTCGATGTGCAAGCCAGCGCATAATAACCTGGTTTTTAGAGAGCAGTTGCTGCCGATAAATGCCCAAGTTCTGCCGTTCTTTATTAGGACCTTTAGTAACGACCAATCCCCAAGTAATAAGTGGTGCCGCATCTTCCGGCCAACAGGTTTGAATCGGTAGATTATTTAAATCAACTTCAGCTCCTTTATATATCATAGTCTGACAAGGAGCACTTTTCAGCACTTTAGGTGCCATATCCAAAACTTTACGAAAAACAGGCATATTTTTCCAGGCATCTTTCAGACCTTTGGGAGGTTCGGGCTCTTTTAAAAAAGCCAATAATTTACCGACTTCTCGTAATGCAGAAACCGAATCTTCTCCCATCCCCATGGCAACCCGCTTTGGTGTACCAAATAAATTGGCCAAAACGGGTATATCATAACCCTTGGGATTTTCAAATAATAAGGCCGGACCTTCGGCCCTTAAAGTACGATCCGCAATTTCAGTCATTTCTAAATTGGGATCAATTTCCATTTTTATCCGTTTTAATTCACCTTGTTCCTCTAGCTGATCGATAAAATCACGTAAATCGTGGTATTTCATGGTTATTCCCTTGAGTTGAAATGACTTATAAAAGAAAATTTATAGTTTTTTTAAAGATTTTTTGGAGAAATGTGGAACTTTTTTTAACGACAGTGGTCATATCTATCAGTAAATGGTTTTCAAGCAGCCAATTACTAGCGACTCTTCTTCCCCTATTGGAGAGTTGTTTTTTTCATTATATTCCTTATATTGAGTAGTTAGCCGGAGCGAAACATACCTCTCCGGCTTTTTTTTGTCTATCCCTAGACTCGATAACCGCCATGCCGGCGTCTCTGTATAAAGTCACCCCATAGAAGGCCTAAAATAAAACCTAATAAAAGTACCCCGCCAGCAATGCTATAATGCAAACCGGATAAAGAATTTAATTCAGTGGCTATAGTTTTTTTAGGAACATTTTCCACTGTCGGAACTGGCCCTAAAATTTCTCGAATTTGCGCAATTTTTTCTTCACTGTCCGAATTCCTTTCTAACACCCTTGATACTTCTTCTCGCTTATTTTCTTTTGGCAATTTCAATTGTGTTTGTAATTGCTTTATGGTTTTTTCTTGTTTGTTGAGCCGAGCCTTAAGCTCTTTGAGTTGTTTTGATTGTTTTTTTATCGTGGCATTCGCCTGTACTAATTTTGAAGGCTTTGCACTTACTACGGGTATTTCGGGTTTTTCACTACTTAGAAAGCTAGATGCCACCCAGCCTTTGGTGCCATTTTCTGATTCAATACGAGTAAAATCATCCTGAATTCCTAATACTTCGACTTCTCCACCTTTCTTGACCGTTGCCAAAATCGCACTTTCTAAACTCGGTTCAGTACGTAAGCGTAAATTTTCAGTGACAAATAATTTAGCCGCCCAGGCATTGCTGGATAAGATCAAACCAATTAAAAAAAAAGGTAATAAAAATAACGGATAGTTGTTGTTTTTCATATTTACACCGCTGGTAATATTCCAGATTGTTTTAATAACGCTTGAATTTCAGGCCCCCTTCCGCGAAATTCTTTAAACATTTCAAGTGGCTCTTTTACTCCACCTTGCTGCAATATACTGGTTAAAAACAATTCCCCAGTTTTAGCATTAAATATGCCTTCCTCTAAGAATTTATCAAAGGCATCTGCGGATAAAACTTCGGCCCACTTGTAACTATAATAACCTGCCGCATAACCACCTGCAAAAATATGTGCAAATCCATGCTGAAACCGATTAAAATCAGGTGTATTTACAACAGCAACTTGACTGCGCACGGCATCCAGAGTTTGCTGGATAAATTCTTGAGAAAACATGTCACTATTGGAATGCAATCGAAAGTCAAATAAGGCAAACTCCAATTGTCTAAGCATTTGCATTGCCGATTGAAAATTACGTGCTTTACGCAATTTGTTAATCAACGATTCGGGCATACTTTGCCCCGTTTTATAATGTCTACTCAACAGGTTCAGTGGCTCAATTTCCCAACACCAATTTTCAAAAAATTGACTCGGTAATTCAACCGCATCCCAGGACACACCATTTATCCCTGAAACTCCAGCATAGTCCACTAAAGTTAACATATGATGTAAGCCATGTCCGAATTCATGAAAAACGGTAATCACTTCATCATGGCTAAAAAGAGCCGGAATATCATCAACTGGGGGTGTCAGATTACACGTTAAATAAGCGACTGGGATCTGCACAATGCCTTTACCGGCACGACGAATAATGCATTCATCCATCCAAGCACCACCACGTTTATTGGTGCGGGCATACAAATCCAAATAAAACTGTCCTCGGACTAAATCATGGTTATCGAATATTTCATAAAAACGCACATCGGGATGCCAAGTTTCGACTCCTTGGACCTGTCGAACCGATAAGTTATAGAGCCGTTTTACAATTTCAAAAAGACCATTTAAAACTTGCTCAGCAGGAAAATACTCTTTTACTTCTTGTTGAGAAATATCGTATTGTTGTTGACGCATTTTCTCCGAATAATAGGAGTAGTCCCAGATTTCTAGGTTTGTTTGCTGAAAATATTGTTTAGCAAAGTCATTTAAATCCTTAACCTCCCGTTCACCAATCGGTTTACTATAATCAACTAATTGTTGTAAAAAATCCATGACCTTTGTCGGTGATTCGGCCATTTTGGTTTCTAAAGAATATTCTGCGTAATTTTTAAAACCTAATAGCGCTACCAGCTCTTGACGCAACTTTAAAATTTCAACCATGTTAGCGCTATTATCCCATTTCCCTGCATCGGGCCCTTGTTCAGAAGCTCGGGTGACGTAAGCCGTATATACCTGACGACGTAATTCACGATTATCGGCAAAGGTCATGACTGCATAAAAACTAGGGAAATCTAAACTAATAACCCAGCCGTCCAATTCTTTCTGTTTGGCTTGTTCTGCCATCATAGCAATGGCAGTTTCTGGTAGCCCGGCTAATTCAGATTGTTCTGTACAGTGATATGTCCAGGCTTGAGTCGCATCTAGTAGATTCTGTTCATAGCTTGATTTTAGTTTAGCAAGCTGTTGTTTAATATCTTTAAAACACTGTTTTGCTTTACTATCTAAAGCCACGCCCGCCAAACGAAAATCCCGAATCATATTGGTAATGATTTTTTGTTGGGCAGCGTTTAAATTAGCCATCGCCTTACTATTGGCAAACTTTTGAATTTTGGAAAATAAATCCTGATTTTGATCCAGTTCAGTTTGATATAAGGTAATTTTTTCCAAATTTTCGGTGTAGGCCTGACGCAGTTCATCGCTATCCTTCACACCATGCAAATGACTAATCGGTGACCATACTCTTTGCAGCCTATCCGACATATCTTCGAGGGGATTAAAAAAATTTTCCCAACCAAGAGAATCTTGAGAAATGGCAATAAGTTCAGATAATACTTGTCTATTATCGGCTAACACAATATCAATAGCTGGACCAATATGCTCAACTTTGATTTGTTGGAATAACGGAAGATTTTCTATATTTAGTAACGGATTGGACATCTTAAATTCAATAAAAATAAATTGGCCTTATACCATACCATTGGACATGGAAAAATCAAATCATTCGTTTAAACTATAAAACGATATTACAAAATACTTTTTTATAAAAAAATAGAAGAAAAATCATGTCTGATCAATATACCACTACCAGCCACCAATCCTGGTTTAGTCGCTTGGGAAATTCAATAAAAGGGATTCTATTCGGGTTTATATTATTTTTAGGAGCGTTTCCACTCTTGTTCTGGAATGAAGGGCGGTCGGTCGAAACCTATAAAACCCTCCAGGAAGGAGGCAAACAAGTGGTTTCTTTAAACTCTAACCGCGTCTCTCCAGAAAATGAAGGCCGCCTGATTCATTTATCTGGGAGTAGTGAGACCGCTGAGGTTTTAGTCGACCCAGATTTTAATGTATCCAGTAATGCAATCAAATTAATCCGCCAAGTTTAAATGTATCAATGGCTAGAAAGCAGCCAGAGTGAAACTAAAAAAGAATTAGGTGGAGGAACAACAACACAAACTACCTATAGCTATCGCAAGGGATGGTCGCAACAATTGGTCTCATCGGCCAATTTTGCCCAACCCCAAGGCCATCAAAACCCCCATCAAATGCCCTATCAAAGCAGACAATGGGTTGCAAATCAGGTCAAATTGGGTGAATTTAATTTATCACGTTCTCTCATTCATCAAATTGACAACTCCACACCATTGCAGGTCAATGAGTTACCTAATAAGCCAAATAGCCGTCCAATTCATGCAATTGCCCATGGTTTTTATCTAGGACAGAATCCATCACAGGCGCAAATTGGTGATATGCGAATCTCGTATGCATACGTGCCGACAGGTAATATTAGTATTATTGCCAAACAAGTAAAAAACAGTTTACAGTCCTATCAAGCCAAGGCGGGGGGTAGTATTGAGCTATTGCGAGTAGGTATTGCTTCGGCTCAGGAGATGATCCAACAAGCACAAGCTGAAAATACCATGCTTACCTGGATTTTACGGGTGGTGGGCTTATTTGTGATGTTTTTTGGTTTGCGTATGATCTTAAGCGTGATTTCAGTAACGGCAGATGTTATTCCGATTTTAGGTAATATTGCCGAATTTGGTTTAAATATTATTGCCTTTATGATAGCTGCAATTTTTTCTTTATTAACCATTGCCATAGCTTGGGTGTTTTATCGCCCCTTAATAGGTTTAGCTTTGATTGCGGCAGCGGCAGGAGTCATGTTCTGGATGAAAAAAGGGCTGAAAAAAGCGCCGTCAGAGATACCGAAAGCTCCTCCTCAAAGTAGTCGCCCGCCTCCACCGCCACCAGCCCCTTAAAACATCGAGCTGGTAGACAAGCTCCATGATATCATTTCATGGAGCCTACTTTTTCTTTTTATTTTTTCGCTCTTCGTCTAATAACAAATCAAGAGCTTTCAACATATCCACAGCCGACAGTATACCGACAACCTCTTCCTCTTTATTCATCACTGGCAGGGCGCCAAACCGATGTTCAAGCATAATCTTAGTGGCCTTGTGAATGGTATCATATGTATGGGCAACCATCACATTGGTGGTCATCAAATCCTTTACTTGCATATTGTCATCTAGATTATAGATGTGAGATAGGTCAGGGGCTTCATCAACCCATTCAGGGCGACGCAAATCTCGATCACTAATAAACCCAACCAAGTTACGTTCTGAATCTAAAACCGGCATATGCCGAATTTCATTTTCTCGCATACGAAAAAAGGTCTGACGGATCCCATCATCGGGATGAGCAGAAAATATTTTAGAGGTCATAAAATTACTGACTTTTAACGGCATAAGGATAAATTCTCCAATTTATGTTGCATGATCTGAAAGATCATATTTTATAGTTATTATTAAAAACCAAACATCAAGAATAACCAAAATTGAGGCTGCACGCCATAAAATAGGAGATATAATTTTTAGTTCTAGAGGAGGGTATAACTTTTATAGGCTGCCCATGTACCAATTAAAATAAATAACACCGCACTGGTTTTATGTAAAAAATGGATCGGAATTTTTTGTAAAACCGTGCGTCCCGCCCAAACTCCCAGTAGGGATGTTGTAGCTAAAGCCAAGGTGGCCGCCAACATAACCGCAGAAGGAATACCGGTGCTGCTTAAGGCGACTACGGCTAGTTGTGTTTTATCACCAAACTCAGCAATAGCGATTAACAAAAATGTGGTAATAAAAATACTATGATTACTATGACCGACAGCTTCTTCCTCTTCCTCCCCATCGCCATTGTTCCAGGCATAAAAACCGAAACCTAAAAACAGTAAGCTGACTAAAACACTGACATAAAATTCCGGAATCCAATTGGCAATGGCGGTACCAAATAAAACCGCCAATAGATTTAATACACTAAAGGCACAAACAGCACCTAAAAATACTGGAAGTGCCTTATATCGAGAGGCCAAAGTCATGCAAATTAATTGACTTTTATCACCAATTTCAGCACTAAAAATCAATAAATAGCTAGTACCTGCACTACTAAGCCATTCTGGCCAATGGCCATTTCCGTGAATAAGGTTTGTATCCATTAACTAGTTTTGCTACTAGAATCGTTAAAAAGCAGTCAGTATACCACTCCATAGACCTTAATGAATATTGCATTGAATGTATTTCGGTGTAAGATTATTAGTATGACAGTCAATATTTTCCCGGTAATCATGCTGCAAAATAATGGCCACTGACTCTTCTAAATTAAATACACCTCTAGAAAAAGGTTTCGAGTCCATCACTTGGCCTTTTAAAGAGTTCATTCGCGATCAAAAAACCAGTAATGCCTTATTGGTTTTTGCTACCTTTGCCGCTATTTATTTCGCCAATTCTAATTGGCAAAACCTTTATTCACTGTTCAATGCTAGTGTCTCCGGTTTTTATCTCGGCGGTTGGGTGTTTGAAATGACGAATCAAGCCTGGGTCAATGATGGACTCATGACCTTATTCTTCTATGTGATTGGTCTGGAAATTAAACGAGAATTATTAGCAGGCGAATTATCTTCATTAAAAACCAATATCACCATACTTGCTGCAGCCTTAGGTGGAATGGTTTTTCCAGCATTAATCTATTTTGCTTTTAATGCAGGAGAAACGAGTATTAGGGGATGGGGAATCCCCATGGCAACTGATACTGCCTTTGCAGTCGGTGTATTAGCCCTTTTGGGTAAACGTATCCCAATTGCTGTCACCACATTTCTCACTGCTTTAGCCATTTTCGATGATTTAGGTGCTGTATTAGTCATTGCATTTTTTTATGTTGAAGATCTAAGCTTTTATTATATTATCCAGGCCGTAATCATTTTTTCTATTATGATGGGAATGAACCGATTGGGCATCAGAACTCCTTTGCCATATCTTATCGGTGGGATTTTTTTATGGTTTGCTATCCATGCCTCAGGTGTTCATTCTACCATTGCAGGAATTTTAGCGGCCATAACCGTACCCGCCAAACCTAAACATGAACCCAGCTGGTTTATCAAAAAAACATTACACCTATTACTAAAATTCGAACGTTTGGAAAAACAGGCAAACAATAACAATCATATTTTAGCCAAACAAGAAGAACACGACGTTATCAATGATATTGAACGGGTAGCAGAAACCTCTACAACCCCTTTACAACGTTGGGAGCATACCATCCGCAGGCCAATTGCTTTATTTGTATTACCCTTATTTGCCTTGTCCAATGCAGGAATCCCAATTAATATTGAAATACTGCCCGACACCTTAAACAGCAACGAATTTTGGGGAATTTTTCTCGGTTTGGTCTTAGGTAAAAGTATCGGGATAACTCTTTTTAGTTGGTTAGCCTTACGCACCGGTATTGGTATTCTTCCCCATTATGTTAATCTAAAACATGTATTGGGAATTGGATTATTAGGGGGTATGGGCTTTACCATGTCAATATTTATTGCAGGAATTGGTTTTAGTGATTTACCCATGACATTGATAAATGCGAAAACAGCAATTTTATCCGGCTCATTATTGGCTGGTACTTTGGGATATTCATGGATGTATTGGATATCAAGAGAAAAAACTAGCAACACTATCCCCTAGGAAGGAATGGCTATTTTCCCTCCAATAATTATTTTCTAAATCATCTCAAGGTTACCCAATTTTGATTCAGATAATCGCAATATATAAATAACTATTTATACTTAGTGATGTAAGTGCCAACTATCAGGAAAATGAAAGTTAGATACATGCTTTTTAATAGAAGCTTCTACACTTGCCAATGCGTATACCACTTGCTTATAAGTAATTATCTGAGATAAACCAAAATACAGCCCACTAAAAACCAAGAGCAAGAAAAGTGCGAAAAAGAAAATAGCAGGTACTAGGGTAAAAAAACCGACATAGAAGAGAAATAGTGAATCGAGCATTGTCATCCTCCATATAAAAAATTATGAATTCCTCATTTCAAATTCGATAATCCTTTATCTTATTATAAGTATAGGTTATTTTAGAATTTTTTCCATAAACCTAAATTAATCAGTTGGGCCGTAGCGAGACTGAATAAAGTGCTGAAGATTAAGGATTTTATGGGTTATTCAGAGCAAAAAGAATAAATTTAAGGTGCCGTAACGCGGGCTAAATCAAAATCAAAGGTGGGAGGTTAATTTAAAAATGATAATACGATGTGGAAATTTTTTAACTCCTCCCCAAAACTTCAGATTTTGAAAGGGGAGGATAAAGTTAAAATAGAATCTTAATCAAAGTATAGATCACGATCCTTATTGTCTTGGATATCCGCGGCTGATAAGACAATGGTAGTCTTTTCAGTGCTGGCTGTATCTTGGACAAATGTTTCATCGAATGCACCAGTGCTCAATCCACCGGCTAATATGATAATGGGGACTATAGCTAACATTTTCTTTCTCCAAATTTAGGATTAATTTAATAACTTATCGATTTAAGTTAAATGTATTATAATTTTCTAATATAATAATATATGTGACTCTCCTCACATAATAGAAACATCCTTAACTTTCATGAGATTTGTAACGGAATGTTATGCAAAATTCATGCGTTTTTAGGTGGCTTGGGTATGTCAGCCTCCATCATTGCCAAATCTTCAATTGCCTGTTCAAAATCGTAGCCACCAATGGCATTTGATAAGTGTTGAAGGTGTTTTTCATATTCTCCAATACCTGCAAGTTCTTGAATATTTTCAATCACGTCAATAGCATCAGTATCATCTTCTTTTAATAGTTTATGCAATTGGTTTAGTAGCGGGGTTAGTTTACCCATATCCAGAATTTTCTTTTCGTACAAGGTATTTTGGTTATCTTGATGTAAGACTTGCAGCCCTTGTAATACCGGCTCCAAAACAGTTATTAGAGTATTTAAACGAGAAGTAATTACCTCAGTAGAATATTTATTTAGGCTCGCTGACTCTAGCTCTTTTGCCGCCTCCTGCACTTGTTTTGCACCAATATTACCCGCAACACCTTTTAAAGTATGAGCACAACGAGTAGCGGCATCTGGATCATTAGATTTTTCTGCTGCACGATATTGTGCTTCAAAATTAGTTTGGCTGGCTTGGAATTTGAGTAATAACTTCCGATACAGCTTAGTATTGTTTTGAGTGGTATTTAAACCTGCTTGAATATCAATGCCAGGTAAATTGGGAAGTGTTTCATTGATTGATTCGGTATTCTCTTTTTTAACTGCCTCCCGTTCCACAGGATTAGCAGGGGTAATCCATTTTGCCATAGTAACAAACATATCGCCGACATTAATCGGCTTACCAATCATATCATTCATTCCTGCCGAAAGCGCTTTATCGCGGTCGCCTGACATGACATTTGCAGTCATTGCAATCACGGCTAAGTCTTTAAAGCGCTCTTGTTTTCGTATTTTTGAAGTAGCAGTATAGCCATCCATAACTGGCATCTGGCAATCCATAAGCACACCATCAAAGGTTTCGTAATCGAGGCTGGTTAATGCTTCTTGTCCATCATTTGCGATACTAACAATGATTCCCGCATTGGCTAATAATTCACAGGCTAATTCCTGATTAATTTCATTATCTTCTACCAAAAGTATTTTCGCTCCGGCTAGGTGAGCTTGTGATTTAAGTGCTTCTTTATTATCGTGCGCTTTGCGGGAACGGCTGATAAGTTCTCGGCCCTGACTCTTAAGCAATGTATCCAGTAGCGTGGATACCGAAACGGGTTTGGTTAATATATCAACTAGGGGAAGATTACCAGCATCTTTTTGCACTTTTTCCCGAGCATAAGCAGTCACTAAAATTACCGCTGGACTATTATCTTCCAGATTTTCTCTAAGCTTTTGAGCAGTTTGAATACCATCCATTGATGGCATTAACCAGTCAAGTAAGACGATGTGATAATTTTTTTTGCTACAAGCTTTTAAAGCATCTTCACCGCTATAAACCGCATCGTTTTTGATGCCCAGGCTATCCAACATAGCGGTAAATATTTCTACCGATAAGCTATTATCATCCACCACCAATACTTGAAAGTCTTCACCAAAGGTGAGATCAGCCGCAAGAATACGTTGATCCTGATGAAGACCAAAGCGAGCAGTAAACTGAAAGATACTCCCTTCACCTTCCTGACTATCAACCCATATTTCACCTTGCATCATTTCCGTCAGACGTTTGGATATAGTCAGCCCTAGCCCAGTACCTCCGTATTTACGGCTGGTCGAGCTATCAGCCTGGCTAAACGATTGAAATAATTTACTCTGTTGCTCCATGGTCATACCAATTCCAGAGTCTTGGACCGAAAAATGAAGCACCACCGTATCAGTATTATTTTCTTTCAGTCTGACCTTTATAACTACATGACCTGAATCGGTAAATTTAATCGCATTATTACCCAAATTGATCAATATCTGTCCCAAACGTAGCGAATCACCAGTTAAAGCAGTGGGCAAGTCAGGAGGAAGATCAAAGAGCAATTCAATCCCTTTATCGGCAGCCTTAAATGCCAAAAGGTTAGCCAGATTATCAAACACATCTTCCAAATAAAATGGCACGCGTTCCATATCCATTTTTCCGGCTTCAATTTTAGAAAAATCGAGAATGTCATTGATTATTCCAAGCAGGGATTCTGCTGATAGGTTTACTTTTTCAATGTAGTTGCGTTGTTTATTCGTTAAATCTGTTTTTAAAGCTAATTGTGACATTCCGATAATGGCATTCATTGGGGTTCGAATTTCATGACTCATATTTGCCAAGAAGTCAGATTTTGCTTGGGTCGCTCCTTCAGCCACTTCTTTTGAAAGCAATAATTCCGCTTGCTTATCTCGAAGCTCATTTTCAGCTAATTTACGCTCGGTGATATCAACCAAATTTCCATTGATTACCACATCTCGGATTTCTTCTGTATCACTAAAAAACACCACATCGTTGGCTTCAATTTCAATTTCTTGAGTCTTTGCCTCCATATGAATCCAACGAATACCTCTATCTGGATCCCAAATCCGATAGTCACAAATCAGAGGAGTAAGATGCTTAATTGCCTCGTTAATCGAATTTTTCATTAGTATTCTATCTTCGGAAAAAATTGACTCGATAAACTCTTCAAAAACGATTTCTTCCAAATCAGTATTGATATTATGTAGTTGCAGAATACCGTTACTAATGTATTTAATAACGATTTGATCTTGAGTTGCTTGAAATTGATAAACCACACCAGGAATATTATTGGTGATATTAATTAACCGTTGTTTCACATGTTCAGCCATTAACTCGGATTGTTTTCGGTCAGCCACCTCACTGACTAATTGTTGGCGAGCATATTCGCGTTCGGTAATATCGCTAAAGGTGACTACAGAGCCCTCAACTTTATTATTTTTTAGAATGGGCCGGGCTTTATACTCGACGGGAAAACAACTACCGTCTTTGCGCCATAACACCTCATCATCAACTCGGCTTACCTTTCCCTCCCTTAAAGCATGATACATTGGGCATTCTTCTTGAGGATAAGCTTGACCATTTTCTCGGGAATGATGAATTAATGGATGAATTTTTTGACCTAAAATCTCAGCTTCTTCATATTGCAACATTTCCAAGGCTGCGGGATTAATAAAATTTACCAATCCGTCCGTGCCTACGCCAAAAATGCCTTCACCAACGGAGGTAAGCAAGGTAAGAGTTTGTTGCTCAGATGCTTGTAAATTGCGAGTTTTTTCCTGGACTTTATCTTCCAGTTCATCTCTGGCCCGACGCATGACTGTCGTAGCACGTTCACCTAAAAGAATGGTCAATAAAGCAGTACCAATGGATAGTAATAAGGTAATTCCAGTGATGATGATAATATTACGTCTTAAATTTAAATAAGCCTCTAACGCCTCCCGGACATTAATTTCGGTAATTACCCCCATCCCCAGATCATAATCCCAGAGCCCGGCCCCCATCACGGGTACTCCCCTATAATCACGATATCCCTGAACATTTAACGACAATTTACTATATTGACTGTTCTCTGGCCGATGCTTGCCGCTATTACTCAGGATGGATTCAACCATCTCAGTATACGGCCGACCTTCCAGGTCAATTTTTCCCCTATCTGATTCAAGCAGATTAAATCCGGGATCACGCAGTACAATGGAGCTTGGACTATCTTTATCAAAAATATTTCGATAAGGTAGTTCATCGGCAAATCGGCTTTGAGTCAGCATTCGACCATTTTGACTGACCAAGTAACTTTCACCGCTTTTACCAATTTGTCCATGAAACATAATTTTGGATTGATAATCCTCCGGTAATAAACGTTGGGTCATTACCGCCAAAACCTTGCCCTTACTATCTCGAATTGGAATGGCAAAAAAAATAGATAATGGCCTATTCTCCTGGTTTGATTGTTGAGCTTGCATATCATTAAGCGTCATATCAGAAATAATCGGAGGAATAAACACAGCTTGACCATTAAAAGCTTGATTTAATAATTCTCTGTTTTGAATATCAATAAAATTTCGAGTCCTAAGGGTCGTATCCTGTTTTGAACCGATACTAATTCGAGCATGATTAATGATAAAAAAATCGGCATTACCAAAATCATGTTCTCGCTTAGAAAAAAAATGCCGAGCTTGTTCTAAAGCCTTTGAATGGATTAACTTTTGCTTATCACCAATTTTTAGTAGTTCTTTTGTAATTGAGATTAACTCGGGATCGCGACCTAATTGCAATAAAAACGATTTATTTTGTAGCACCCAATTATCCAGGCTTTCACGGGTACTTTTCACCACTACTTCCAATTCACTACTTAAGGTTGCTAAGGCATATTTTCGACTCTGTTCTAAAGTTAGCCAAACGGCAAAAACAATAAAAGCAATCAATAAGCTGATTCCATATAGTGCTATTATTCGAAACCGTCGAGTTCCAAAAAACATAGCCACCCGTTGTTCAGAAAAAAAACGCGGCAAAATAGTAATAACCATCAGTAAAAATATAAATAATACGATAGATAGTGCGATAATCCAGGGAGTACTAAAGGACTCTTGTGATTCAACCCCAGGTGTATTTAAAGGTATGGGTTCTTTTAAACTAGAGCCAAGCCAAGATGCAAATATCTGGTTATGTTCCTCTACGCTAATGGAGTCGATAGCTTTATTAATTAGAGAGAGTGCTTGCGGAGCAACTTCTTTATGAAAACCAATATGAAGCGCGCTTTGAAATCTGGTTTTTTTTACAATATTTAAATCATGCAATCCATATTTAGCAATCAGGTAACTGATCACCATGCGCTCATCGATAAAAGCATCCAATTCTTTTTTCGAGACTTGTTGTAAACCTTCTAAAGTATTTTTTGTGGTAATCAATTGATATTCTGGATAATAGGAGCGTAGTATATCTTCAATCCAATAATCTTTTACCACGCCAACGCGCTTGCCGGCTAAATCTTGCATATGTTCAATTTTTGTAGCACTGCTTTTCATCACCACCACATCATTTAACAAAAGATAGGGTTTAGAAAAGTCCAGATAACTTTTTCTTTCATTATTTTTTTTAACGCCTGAAAAAAAATCTACCTGTTTATTTTTAATCAAATCAACAGATTCAGGCCAGCTGGCCGTGGGAACTAATTGAAAATCGATACCACTACGTGCAGAGATTAACTTCAAGTAATCTGCAACCATACCTTCATGATACTGAGTTATAGGGTCTAGACGTTCCAGTGGCATCCAATTGGGAGCCGCAACCACTTTTAGGGTGGGTTGTGATGATAACCAAGTTACTTCCTGGCGAGTTAATTCAATGAGTTTTTTTTCATCTGCAAGCACAGATAATCCTCCTGTTAATAACAGCTGGATTATGAGCCATATTTGGATAAAAAATTGACCGTACAGTCCTTTCATTTTTTCCTCAAAAACTTTTTTGTCGAATCCAGTTATATTGAGCTATACAACATATATCAATGAATTAACCTGGATTTATACCAGTTTCAAGAATTTGCAGTTCTTCAATCGGCTTAACTTGCAATATTTTTATCAGATCTGCCGAATCTATCGGATTAGTCGGGGGCACCCATTTAGTTATTCGCAGTAGGGACAACTGGTTAATTTAGGTTTAAGGCATACTCCGCATATCGTTCTTTAATATCCAAAATTTCTGGCATTACTTCATGGAATACTGGTACTAACTTTGGATCAAAATGGCTACCAGAATTATCATTAATTAACTTGATGGCATCTTCAACAGCCCAAGCCTTCTTATAAGGACGTTCTGTAGTTAAGGCATCAAACACATCGGCAATAGCAATAATTCGTCCAGATAACGGAATATCTTCAGCTTTAATGTTTTGAGGATAACCTGAACCATCCCATTTTTCATGATGAGCCAAGGCAATCTCTTTTGACATTCTCAAAAGTTCAGAGTCGTGATCGCCGATAATTTCTGCACCAAAAGCAGGGTGTTGATGCATCATCTTCCATTCATTTTCATCCAGTTTTCCGGGTTTGAGTAAGACTTTATCGGGAATCCCAATTTTTCCAATATCATGCATTGGAGCTGCCTGGAAGATTAACTCTGCCCAGTCATCACTATACTCTAGTGCTTCCGCAATTAAACGCGAATAATGACTCATTCGGATAACATGCATACCGGTTTCATTGTCTTTAAATTCTGCTGCACGTCCCAAACGCTGAATAATTTCCAAGCGGGTTTTATTTAGCTCCTCGGTACGTTGTCTAACCTTGGTTTCTAATACCCGGTTTTGATCATAAAGAGCTAATTGGGTATGAACTCTAGCGAGAACAATAGAAGGACTAATAGGCTTGGTAATGTAGTCAACAGCGCCTAACTCCAAGCCTTTTTTTTCATCTTCAGCTTGATTTTTTGCGGTAATAAAAATAATTGGAATTTTACTTGTCGCAGGATTCTTTTTTAGACGCCGACATACTTCATAACCATCCATTTCCGGCATCATGATATCCAATAAGATCATATCCGGCTTTTGTTCACTCATGGCTATTTTTAGCGCTTTTTCACCATTTAATGCAGCTTTTACTTTAAACTCAGTTCTTAATACTCCACAAAGTACATCAATATTTTCTGGTGTATCATCAACCACTAATATGACCTGTTTATCTTTCTTACTTAACATAATTCGTTCTCCCAGCCCCAAAATTTTATTGATCAATTATTGGTAACTATTTGATTAACGATTTCTATTAATTTATTTGCGTCTACTGGCCTATCTAAATAAGCCACAGCTTTCAACGTTTTCTCTCTCCACCCGTTGCCGCTTTAACTTTGTGCTGGTCTTAATAATATGATATTACTTGGCTCATCATCAACAACTAAAATAGTTTTGTGTTTTATACTCATAATTAAACTTCACTCCATGCAGATTCCAGTTTTTGCATTTCTTCCAATAATCCTTTTAATCTTAGCATTAACGAAAAAAAAGTATCTTTATCCAGTTCCAGTGCTGAATTAAGATTAAAACCTATAGAAAAATGCTACAATCATTTTAAAAATTTGAGTTAAACCAGTAAATTTTTTTTGACAGATTTGAATATAAACGTCGCCAATTTAAGCAAAATCGAGATTTACGATGAAAGCCATTCAGTTTTTAGTCTTTAGCTTACTCTTAATTTTATTTTTCCAAGTACAAGCTGAAACGAATCCATGTCAATCAGATAGAGTCTCGCTACAAATGTTGGGCACCGGCGGGCCGGAATTAATCACTTATCCCGCTTTAACCACAAAGTCTGTTACTAACAAAAATAAAGCTTCAACAAGCTATTTGATCTGGTTGGATAATAAAGCGCGAATAATTATAGATGCGGGACCAGGCTCTGCTAACAATTTTAAACAAACTTCTGCACGATATGAGGATTTAAGTGTATTTTTATTTACTCATTTTCACGTCGATCATAGTAATGATTTTGCCGCATTAATTAAAGGTGGCTTTTTCTCAGAAAGAAATACCGATCTTTTAGTATTTGGTCCTTCCGGAGATACTTTTATTCTCTCTGCCAATCAGTTTGTTGAACGCTCGTTTAGTGCAAGCAATGGTTTATACCCCTATTTATCTTCGTTTATTGACAGAGAATCTCATAGTGCTTATCAAATTAAAACCCAAACTATTGAATGGACCTATAAAAATGTCAATATTCGTCCGGTATATAAAAACAATGACTTTAATATCCAGACAGTTTCCGTGCACCATGGCCCATTTCCAGCCTTGGCATATCGAATTGAAGTGGCGGGGTGCGTTCTTAGTTTCACCGGCGATATGAGTGGTCGTCTGCATAGTATGCCTGATTTAGCCAAACACTCAGATATTTTGGTTGCCCATAATGCCATTCCTGAAGATGCTGTAGGAAGAGCTCAACTTTTGCATATGAAACCCAGTTATATCGGAAAAATAGCCGGTAAAGCAGAGGTAAAAAAATTATTATTAACTCACTTAATGGAACGCAGTATGGATCGTAGGGATGAAACCATTCAAGAGATTAGAAAACACTACCAAGGGCCAATTATTTTTCCTCAAGATCTGGACCATTTTCAGCCCTGAACATTGACATTAAAATGGTACCAATGTCCAAAAGACAATGGTATCACTACCTGGTAAAATAACAATTATAGCAATGAATGATAGCAATGATAGAACTCACATCGTAAAGTTCAGCACAAGATGCGGGTCCCCTATATCAAATTCTCGGCACCGAAGTAGACCATGAAAAGCAATTACTTAAAGTTTCCTAAAATTAAATATACTACTTCGCAAATCATATATACCATCTTAATCTTTATCATTGTTACCGGCCTTACACTTCCTTTGATACAGTCGCGTTATATCCACCCCAAAATTATTCAACTATTAATCAACCATACTGAAGATCTGGCAATCAAAACAGCAAATAACTTAAAGCGTGAGGTGTTTAGCAAAGACGAAAATGGGGAATTTTCACTTAAATCTAATTTCAAAGAAGTTTTAGACAACGTCAAAAACGATTATCAACTGTATAAAGTTAAAGTATTTTCAAACTCCGGTAGTACGCTCTATTCATCGTCAGCTGAAGAAATTGGCACTATTAATAATAAACCCTATTTTCATCAAATTGTGGCTAAAGGAAATATATATTCCCGTCTGGATAAAAAAAATGGTAAAAGCCTTGATGGCTTATTGGTTAAAGAAGACGTCGTTGAAGTCTATATCCCTGTTATGAACCAACAAGGTGTATTTATCGGAGCTTTTGAGCTCTATTATTCCATCACCTCATTTAAAAATTCACTACATAGTTTAATCAAGCAAATTAACTTTCTTTTACATAGCTTGGTATTAGTCATAATCCTAGTGGTTAGTTATACCATTTATTTGTTCTACAAAAAGACTAAAACCCAGAAAAGCTACGAATGTAAACTGATCAAAATTGCTGAAACGGATCCTTTAACCGGTTTATTTAATCGCTCCAGATTAGATCAAGAACTGAGTAAAAGCCAGGAAATTTTCAAACGATATCATCGCGTTTTCAGCATTATTTTAATCGATGTGGATTTTTTTAAATTGGTCAATGATCGCTACGGCCATTTGAAAGGCGATCAAGTCTTATCACAAGTAGCCTCTTTATTAAAATCATATACCAGAGCCACTGATTTTGTCGGGAGATGGGGAGGGGAAGAGTTTATGATTATTTGTAATGAAACTGATGCACGCGGTGCATTTCAAATGTCAGAGCATATTAGAAAGCAAATTGCCAATTACAAATTCCCTATTCCAGATAACATCTCCGCTTGTTTTGGTATTGCTGAAGTTAAGGAAAACCAATCACTTGACCAATTATTATCCAACGCCGATGTCGCTCTTTATCATTGTAAGGAAAATGGTAGAAACCAGTCATATATGTATAACCAGGTCCAGAAATCAACCACGGCTGCCTAAAGCCAACTATTTCAATGTTAGCTGCCAAACTATTTATGGTCCAACAAGATGAGTTAATAGCTTGACTAGCGCTATTGGATAGCTAATAAACCTAAAAAAGCTCAGTTGCCATCTACTACATTTTATAATATCGTAGTCGCCAATATGGACAAACCTAATGACATTGTGAAAAATACTTTAAATGTCAAAGGACCTTTTATCGAGGAAAGCTTATCAAAAATAACTCAATCAGCCGCAGCATGTCAGGGATTAGGAGAGCTAGGCAATCAACTGCATTGTTTAGTTGAGCAGTTTAAAACCTAATGTTGGATAAATTTAAATGAATTAGTGTCGCTTATACTATACATTTAATGACACTAATTCATCTCTTATTCCACACCATCCAATAGACCGGGTTAAGACATTGTAAACTTCTGTCTAGAACCACTTTCATATCATGGGCTTCTCATCTGGTTATAACAATATATTTCGACTGTCCATTTAATTTCTGAATAGGGCACAACAACAACAGAATAAGACCATTAAAAATAGTTAAAACTCACACTCAGAATTGCACTATTCATCCAATCAGGCTCATACCAAGAAAAAAACTTAGTATGAGCCTCATGTCAATTAATTATCATGTCTTCGACTATTACCAATAAGTTAAATAGCTCGAAAAAAACTTACTATTTTAGTAAACAATCCGAATTTTAATATAAAAACCTGATGCTATATATTAATAAAGCGTAATCAAATCGGAATTTATTACTAATAATATGGATTAACTATAACAGTTGTGATTACCCCGTAATCATTAATTCCATGTTGTTTGCATATACTTCATATCCTAGAAATATTCGATTCGGAATATGCATGTTTTATGAGTTACATCAAAGGAGATAACTAAAATGACTTTCAGCACATTAATGCTTGTCAGCTTAACAAGTTCACTCGTTTTATTAAAACTAGCGCTACTTATTTTTGTCGTTATGTTCGCTGCAAAACATCTAATAACAACGAAAAAATCATATTGGCAAACCACAGCTCTTTCCTGGATTTCATTTCGTCCATTCCCTGGGAAAATGAATAGAAATGGGAATTTTTCCTGATATTTACGGCTATTAACCGAAAAATACTGAAATGAAAAGCACAATTATTATTATCTTTTATTGCGGAATTTGGTTAGTTTTCACGCAAGGTTCAGACGCCTTTCTTCTTATCGGCATACCGGTAATTTGGGGAGCTATGTGGGTAAAAAGGTATCTAACACCTATAAATACGCATAGTATTTCTGCCAGTCATTTACTTCAATTTATACCTTATTTTTTATATGAGTCATTTAAAGGTGGAATTGATGTTGCTCTATACACGCTAGGACTGCGGTCAAATACTAATTCTAGTTTTTACTATTTTTACTGCAAGCTCGACTCACCACAGGAACGAATTTTTTTCAGCAACTGTGTAAGTATGATGCCAGGCACTCTAACCGTTGACCTACAAGGTGATTGGATTGAAGTTCATTCTTTGAACCTTAATAACCAAACCATTTCTGAGCTAGTCAGATTAGAAGGTATTGTCGTCAAATTATTCAATTCCCAGGAGCAACTATGATGAATATATTTTTATCCACAACAGCCATTGTTCTTTCTTTATGTCTGAGCGCTGGATTGATTCGAATATATTTGGGCCCCAGTACTGAGGATCGAATGATGGCTGTTCAACTAATGGGAACTATGGGAGTCGCATTATTACTTGTTCTAGCTACTCAAATGAACCTGCCGTCCGGTATCGACTTAGCACTAGTTTTGGCATTACTGGCAACCGTGTCGGTAGTGGGATTAACCAGACGTACTACTTCTATGGTGCAACATGATGATTAATATTCTTGCTGCATTCTTTATTTTTTTTGGCCTGGTGTTCTTTATTATTGGCAGTATCGGTTTATTAAGACTCCCTGATTTATATAGTCGATTACATGCCTTAACTAAAATAGACAATCTGGGATTGGGCTTATTACTCATAGGACTAGTACTGTTCAGCGCTGATTTGATTATTGCAATTAAATTATTTTTAGTTTGGTTTCTAGTGCTAGCATCGAGTGCTATTAGTTCCCACCTTATTGCACAACGCGCACGTCGCAAAGAGAGGGGCATATGGAAAATTTAGCCTGGTACATTTTAGATGCGATGTTAATTATCGCCCTGATTGGGTTAGCTTGGCTAACATTGACCAACCACAACTTACGCCAAGCTATAATTTTTTTTATAGCATTTGGGCTTTTGCTCGCTTTGGTTTGGTTTCGTTTAGCAGCCCCTGATGTAGCTTTGGCCGAAGCGGCTATTGGAGCGGGTCTTAGCGGTGCATTATTTTTAACCTCTCTTAGCCAACAAAAGCAAACAAACAAGAAAGATGATCCATTAAAAACTACCTCGACAAAATTTTTTGACTCATTTCAAAATCAATTCTTAAATTTGCTATTTGTCATTCTTGCGCTCGTATTCAGTGCAGCTTTTGTATTCGCTCTAATGGAAGCTGACCCAGACCGACTTTCACCCACCGTATTGATGAATCTGGAACAAACTGGAGTGAGTAATCCGGTTACCGGTGTATTACTCGACTTCAGAGCATACGATACCATGCTAGAGCTAGCCGTATTGCTTTCGGCAGCGTTAGGAATTATGGCATTGGGACCCGTAAAGACTCACTATTATCCCTCAGGTGACATGCTGTCCAGTCTTTCCCAATGGTTAGTACCCATTCTTATTCTCTTTAGTGGTTACATATTGTGGGCCGGTGCCCATTCTCCGGGAGGTGCTTTTCAAGCAGGCGCGTTATTGGCTGCAGCCGGCGTGGTATTGAATCTTACAGGAGATCGTCAAGTTAAACTTCCCAATTACTGGCTACTGCGCGGCTTAACCATTGGCGGAATTGCCGGATTTTTAATCATTGGCTTGTTACTGATGCTCAGTGGTAGAGCCTTTTTGGATTTTCCCAGTCAATGGAGCGGAACCTTAATTTTATTCATTGAAAGTTTCGCCACCTTAAGTATTTCAATCATCCTTTTGATTGCCTTTCAATCCGGTGAACCGCAAGAATGGGAGCATGAATCAAAGAAACTTGCATTAAAAAATACCGCCGGTAAAACAAAAATTAAAGGAAAAACATTATGTTAAGCACACAACTTATCTATGGAATTGCTGGAATTGTTTTGTTTGTATTGAGCTTGCGGGTCGCTTTTTCGACAGAATTATTTTTGCGACAAGTTTTAGCCATAAATGTCGCCGGAGCAGGTTTATTCCTGACCCTGCTATCGGTCGCTTTTAAGGGTCTAGAACAACCCGCCGATCCAATTCCTCAGGCATTGGTTTTAACTGGTATCGTGGTTGCTTTTAGTGCTACGGCATTGGCTTTGGCTCTGGGCAAAAAATTAGCGGAGAATTCACCTGATGAACGATAGTCTTATTTGGCTATTTGCCGCCCCGTTACTAGCTTCATTGCTCAGTGTATTGCTTCCAAGAAAGGCTGTTTTAATCTGCCTTTTTGCGGTTAGCATCACCCTGATCTCTAGTTTGATTGTATTATCCACAGTAATAGAATCTGGTGCCTTTTATTATGCATTAAGCGGCTGGCAAACCGGCCTGGCAATCTCCCTTTATGTCGATGGATTAAGTGCATTAATGTTAGTGATGACAGCTATCATTGCTACTGCCATCAGTATTTACGCTACCGCTTATTTTCATAATGCCGAACAGCAACGTTTTTACTGGCCTTTATGGATGATGTTGCTTTGTGCACTTAATGTATTATTTATTGCAGCCGATTTATTTAATCTATATGTTGGTTTGGAGTTACTTGGTCTTACTGCAGTCGCGCTTACAGCCATAGATGGAAAACCTGAGGCAATACGTGCTGCTATTCGATATTTAGTCGTTGGTTTACTGGGTTCATTAGCATTTCTAGCCGGAGTTAGTTTAGTCTACACCGCGTATGGAACACTTGACATTGCAGCGATTAGTGAACAGATTCAGGTTAACTTCTATAGTGGATTAATCGTTACATTCATTACCATTGGTTTAATCATTAAAACAGCACTATTCCCCATGCATTTTTGGTTACCAATGGCTCATGCAAATGCTCCGGCAGTGGTCAGCGCCGCATTATCAGCTTTGGTTATAAAGGTCGCATTTTATCTGATCATCAGACTTTGGCTGGAGTTATTTTCAGACTTTAACAATGTCGGAATCAGTTATCTATTCAGTACTCTGGGTGCATTAGCCATATTATGGGGGGGATGGAACGCTTTACATGCACAACGACTAAAATTGCTAGCCGCCTATTCTACTATTGCTCAAATTGGATTTTTATTTATGGCATTGGGAATGATTTTATTATTACCCGATGGAGAAGTTCGCAATACTCTCATAGGAGGAACAGTAATACTCGCCATAACACACGGTTTTGCTAAAAGTGCTTTATTCCTTGCTGCCGGTATTATCCAACAACATGCCGGACATGATCGCATTAATGAGTTAAGTGGTACCGCACAGCGACTCCCTATCACGACATTTACCTTAACTTTGGCGGGAGTGGCACTAATAGGCCTCCCTCCGAGCGGCGCTTTTTTAGGGAAATGGTATCTAATCAGCAGCGTGGTAGCGGAAGGATTATGGTTATGGGTTGCTATTATTCTAATCGGTTCATTATTAAGTGCAGCTTATATATTTCGACTATTGGGACATGCATTTGGTCGAATAGAACGCCCCAAGCGATTACTCGCAATTGGTCGTGAAGAAGTTCCTGCCTTGCTTCTCGCCCTCACAGCAACATTACTATTAGCTTTTACCGCGGCACCATTATGGTCCATTTTAGAAAATGCTTCAGGAGTATATGGATGAACATAGGGAACAGCTTACCCGTATTTATTCTTTTAAGTTCCTTGATACCAGGGTTGATTATTTTTTTTCTCCGCGAAGAGAGTCGTCGACTCAGAACCATCTTAAATATTAGCGGTGCACTGATCAAATTGTTCTTAGTCGCTATGCTAATTTGGGGTGTACAGCAAGAGCAAATGTTTGAAACTCGCTGGAGTTTAGCGCCGGGACTTGAATTTGTTTTACATGCCGATACGCTTTCGGTGTTGTTTGTGACACTGTCCAGTATTCTCTGGTTAGTCACTACTATTTATGCCGTCGGTTATCTTGAAGGAGCGCCACATCGTAGCCGTTTTTTTGGGTTTTTTAGCTTATGTGTTACTGCCACGATAGGAATCGCTCTGGCTGGCAACCTACTCACTTTTGTTGTTTTTTATGAACTATTGACCCTTGCTACCTATCCACTTGTGGCTCATCGAGGAACATCCGATTCAATTAGCGGTGCGGCAACTTACTTAAAATACACCATAGTTGGAGGTGCCATACTATTGCTTGGTGTTATTTGGTTACAGACTCTAACTGGACCGTTTGACTTCGTTCAAGGAGGTATTTTAGATAGCCTGCCCAGCGAATTACATCCTCAACTAAAATGGATATTTGTATTGTTGATTGTCGGTTTGGGAGTTAAAGCGGCCTTAGTACCATTTCATGGCTGGCTACCTAAAGCGATGATCGCGCCAGCCCCTGTAAGCGCCTTGTTACATGCCGTGGCAGTCGTAAAAGCTGGTGCATTTGGCATTATACGAATAGTTTATGATGTTTATGGCGTTGAATTCGCCTACCAATTAGGACTTTTAACCTTTCTGGGCATAGCCGCCGGGTTTACCATTATTTATGGCTCGATAAGAGCATTGTCTCAAGATAGTTTAAAAAAACGTCTGGCTTACTCCACCATTAGTCAGGTGTCGTACATTGCCTTAGGTGCGTCCATTCTAGGCCCCATAGCAACAATTGGTGGTGTCGTGCACCTGGTTCATCAGGGAATAATGAAAATCACTTTATTTCTCGCCGCTGGTAATTATGCAGAAACATTAGGTGTTCATAAAGTGAGCGAAATGAATGGAGTCGGTAAGCGAATGCCGGGAACCACTCTTGCATTTACGATTGCTGCTCTCGGTATGATTGGCTTACCACCAATCGCTGGTTTTGTCAGCAAATGGTATCTTGGTTTAGGTGCATTTGAAGCCGATGTTGCAGAGTGGGTGTTACCCGTACTCATAATCAGTAGCATATTAAATGCTGCCTATTTTCTTCCCATCATTTATCGTGCCTGGTTTAAGACAAAAGATGGAGAATGGCCTCAAGAAAGTATCCAAGCCGGTGCACTAGAAACACGTGCAACCCTTCTATGGCCTCCTGTTTTTACCGCTTGCTTAGCTTTAGCTGCCGGAGTATTTGCCGGGAGTGTATTTAGTCCCCTGGAATGGGCCGAATTAATCGCAATTAGAGAGTATCGATAATGACCAGTTTTCTGTTGATGACAATTTGGATTATGCCGTTGATAATCGCGTTATTCGCTTTTTGGCGACGAGTAAGATGGATTGCACCGTTGGCGGTCATTCCGGCAATTTCCTGCTCAATACTATTAACCGGTGAGCATTTAATTGAAATAGATTGGCTACTACTGGGTACACATTTGGGTTTAGATGAAACCGGACGTTGGTTCTTGGTAAGTTCAGCTCTGGTGTGGGCAGCCTCAGCCATTTATGCGTTCAAATGGCCGCAAAATTCAGCCCATGCAGCGATTTTCTATTTGTTTTTTTTACTCGCCATGTCTGGTAATTTTCTATTGATACTAGCCATGGATATGGTGACCTTTTATTTAGGTTTCGCCCTCATGGGCCTATCGGCATTTGGTTTGATTGTAGCGAATAGCAATGTTCAAACTCTGAAAACAGCCTATTTTTATCTGGGTTGGACAATAGTCGGTGAAGTTATTTTATTTAGCGCCATAATTTTACTCGCTGGCCAGTCAGACAGTATTCAATTTAGCCAACTAAAAACTGTTTCACTGGATGAATTCGCGCTAATTTTGGTCGTCATTGGTTTCGGGATAAAAATTGCATTACCCGGATTACACATGTGGTTACCATTAACTTATTCGGTTTTACCCAGTGCCGCGGCCGCCGTATTCAGCGGTCCTATGATTAGCGCTGGACTATTAGGCTTAATTCGTTTCCTAGCAAACCCCAATTATGGTTATGATTCGGTCGGGCAGTTATTGCTGGTAGCAGGTTTTATAGGAGCTTTGTCTGCCGCTGTTGTGGGCCTACTGCAATCCTGTCCAAAAGTGGCATTAGGTTACTCAAGTATGGCCAAAATGGGTTTATTGGCAGCGACTTTAGGTTTATCTCTTGTCCACCCAAGTGACTCATCGGTATTGGTTTTGGCAATCACCGTTTATGCCGTCCATCACCTTTTAGTAAAAAGTGCACTTTTTTTGGGGATTGAGTTGCTGGAACAAAATGTCGCCAGAGCCATCATCATTAGTGCAACGTTAATTTTATGCCTAACACTGGCCAGTTTGCCATTGACCACGGGTTCATTAGCCAAAGCTGAGCTAATCAACGCAATCCCTGTAGAAGCGAGTTGGTTTAAAGTTTGGTTATCCGTTGTTTCAATAACATCAATGCTTTTGATTGGTCGAATATTATATTTATTATTATCCATTCCTCCAAAAGCAGGTTCCGCCAATATTAGTGGTTTAATTGTTTGGTTAGGAATCTGCCTATTGGTCATCGTTTTTCCTCTAGTATCAGGTTACCAACATGAGGAATTTTCAAATATTATTCCCGTAATTGTGACGATTGCTGTAATTTTATTTGTATGGCAACAAAAGCCGAAAACATTAAAACGCTGGGTCGGTCTCGTTCCACCCGGTGATATTCTTCATCCACTGGTTTTTAGTCTTAATAGAATAAAACAATTTATGCTATTGCCAGCGGCATCAATCCTTAAGCAGACAGAAGAAGTTATGTTACGCAAGTGGCAAACACTGGTTCAATGGTCTGGAAAAATTAGCTTCCAGACATTTACCCAACCTAGGATCGATAGTGTGTGGATTATTATTACTTCCCTACTATTTGTCTTAGTAATGACAGGCAATTATTTAAATATCTAAGGAGTCAAAAATGAAACGTTTTAAAAATATACTTTATTATGCTGATCATGATAAAAAAGATATGCTTGAACGGGCATTTTCTCTGGCCCAATCCAATCAAGCAGTTTTGACCATAATGGATGTTATCGAAACAGCAGAAATTGCTGAAGATGTCATCAGCTTATATGGAATAGATTTAAATAATCTTTTATGTCAACAGCGTCTAAAAGATCTCGAGGCACTGATTAAACCTTATCAAAAAGAAAATTTATTAATCAAGACCAAGGTAGTTATCGGTAAACCTTTTATTGAATTAATCCGAAAAGTACAATGCGATAACCACGATTTGCTGATGAAAACGGCTCAACCTCAAGAAGGCTTGGTTGATCGGATTTTTGGTAGCTCTGATATGCACATTTTGAGAAAGTGCCCATGCCCAGTTTGGATTGACGGTGCGGAGAGTTCACGGCACTATAAAACCATTCTAGCAGCGGTCGATCCTATGGATGATGCCTGTGAAGATCTCAATACTTTAATTATGGATTTGGCTACTTCTTTGGCTGATAAGGAATCCGCTCAATTACATATTGTTCATGCCTGGTCACTTCAAGGTGAGTCGATGCTACAATCACCCAGAGGAGGTTTATCAAAGGCGGAATTGCATAATTTACTCAACTCCACTCAATTGAGACACAGTAAAAAATTAGATCAACTACTACATAAATATAACTTGAATAGCAACAATGAAAAAGTTAGCCTCGTTAAATCTGAAGCGGCATCAGCTATCTCACATAAAGCCGATCAAATAAATGCTGATCTCATAGTAATGGGGACAATTGGCCGTACCGGAATTCCGGGATTATTTATTGGTAATACTGCAGAGGATGTATTGAACTCTACCAACGCATCCGTACTTGCCGTCAAACCTCAAGGATTTGTTTCACCAGTATCATTGCCAAAGAATTGTAAATATGACTAATTTAAACTTTAAACACTTACGTTATTTTTGGGTGGTTGGTACCGAAGGTTCGATAGCTAAAGCCTCGGATATCCTGCATTTAACACCACAAACTATCAGCGGCCAACTTAAAGAGTTGGAGCGCCAAGCAGGAGTCAAGTTATTTAAGAAGTCAGGGCGCAAACTGATTTTGTCTGAGATGGGACAATTAGTATTTAATTATGCGAATGAAATGTTTCGTATTGGCAGTGAACTCGAAGACGTTCTGGAAGGTCGCGACCCTAATGCATTCCTGTCACTTCGAGTTGGAGTTGCTATGGTCGTACCGAAACTATTGGCATATCGAGTACTGGAACCGGTTCTTAAGCTTACAGAATCGGTTAATCTTATCTGTAATGAAGCACCTCTTGAAGATTTGTTGGCTAACCTATCTATTCATAAATTGGATATGGTGCTTTCCGATTGCCCAGTAACTCCAACATTAAATACTACAGCATACAATCATGTTTTGGGAGAATCTGGCATTAGCTTTTTTGCCACCACATCCCTGGCACAAAAATATACGGAGAACTTTCCCTATTCACTGAACGATGCCCCAATATTGATGCCGACACCCGGCTGTGCCCTGAGACGAATGTTGGAGTTATGGTTTGAAAATAAAAATATTCATCCCGTAGTGGTGGCTGAATTCGCAGACCGAGCTTTAATGAAGGCCTTTGGAGAAGCGTCAGCTGGAATATTTACCACACCGACAGCGGTAGAAGCTGATGTCCTAAGAAAATATGCAGTAACGGTGGTTGGGAGAACGACTGAAGTTAAAGAAAGTTTTTATGCTATATCGGTGGAACGAAAAATCAAACATCCTGCAATTGCAGCTATTACTGAAAATGCCCGTTTTGACCTCTTTTCTTCTAAAACTATCGAGTAGAGAAAGTAATTATTTAAAACAAAAAAGACAGCCATCTAAAAAAACTCAAGTTTAAATGGCTATCCTTCAGTTAAAGTTGGAGCTTGCATTCACTTACTTCCAATTAAATTATTTAATGCAGACTTAATGTTATGTCAACTTGTTTACTACAATTTGACCTTAATAAATATTGAGCCGATTGTTTAAGAAAACGATCTAAATCATCACAATAATGCCTTGGTATAGATAATTCATGTCTCCCCATAAAATCCTTATTTGACCTATCTGATTGATTATTATTCTTTATGGTTTTTGTATGAGTTTCCATCATTCATCACCTCTATTTAACAATACAACTTACTAACCTGGCGGCCGATTATTGTAATAATCCACCAACTTTATAGTCGCGATCCTGAAGGTTAAGACCCGTTAAAAATATAATGGTATCTATGGGATCATCAGGAAATAATTGATATAAATAACGATATCCCCCTTTATTTTCAAAATTGGATTTAAGTTGTCGGCGCAGTTGACGCACATTCGGGGTTGTGTAACCCGATTGCTGGTAAATATTATTAACAAAATCGATAACATTCCAGTGTTCGTCAGTAAGTTGCAGGCCTTTTTCAATGGCACGCTGCCTGATTTCATCCGTTGTATTGGCACAATAATCGAAATGGGTATGCAAAATATTATCTAAAACAGTATCCATGCCACTTTCCTCTTAATTTAGGTTAAAGTACTTTTTTCACATTTATACGGTTAATTTATATTCCAAAAATTGATTATTTCCTGGAATACTTATTGTAATAACTGTCTTTTACTTAGCATTCGTCAATTCCTTCGTCTGTATCATTGTTGATAATGGCATGAACACGACTATTCCAAACATGAGAATATAAAATTTTATCACTCATTATTTATTCCTCATTCATTATTTTTTTGAACTTCCTATTAATTTCATACCAACAGGGTATGGTTAAATATTACCTATATCATACTAATTTAGTCAAGTAATTTTTTAATTATTTGACATCGAATATTTCTGAGTAATATTTTTCCCAGTTTTGTCATTTTATAGAGTAAAAAGATTTTTAAGAAAGTTATTGAAAATTTAATAACTTTTGGAATAGCAATGGATATATTTCGTATATACCTTAAACCTACAACATCTCATCATATGAGCATAAAAATGGCGGATATTTTATTAGAAATCACAAGTAAGTTTAGTATCTATTATTGTCTCTACATTCATAATTGAATCCGGCTATTACTTTGAAGAAAAAAGTTTTACAAAGCAAAGCGCTAATTATTCAAAGCATTGAATGCAAACTGAAATAGCTTTATTTGTTTTTTCATTTGTTTCTTGGATTTTAAATACAAAAAATGCTAAAAGTGTTCTTTAGTTTCATATTTTTCAGTTTTTTTCATGGTATACTGCCATCTATTAGTGCATAAAAATTGAAAAAAGTTATATCAAATTATGGCTATTTTTCTACCGCATAGCGGTTTCGTCCAATAAGAAATTGCACAATGGGCAAAAAGACGCCCTAAACTCTCAAAAAAAATAATAACTCATCAAGGTGGAATTTATGAACTCAGCAAATTGGAATACTCAAAAGACCTCCGGTCAATGGACCACGGCAGACAATTGGGATGGCGATATCGTGCCAACGGACACGGCTACCTTTGAAACTACATCACCCACATCAGTCACTTTTTCATCAACTGATTCAGCAACTGTGCAAGATATTGTTTTTTCAGCAGGCTCGGCCTCCAACACTTTCACTTTCACCTCACCGGTTACTACCCCATCATTAACGATTACAGGCAGTGTAACCAACAATTCGGGAACCTCCCAACACTTCACCGTTGCTTCCATCGGTGTTGAATACCAGCAACCACAACTTAAGTTTTCGGGTAACGCCAAGGCTGGCAGTAGTGATATGTGTTATATCGCTAGTCCGGAATCACCAGAGAGTTATGGCGGAGGTATTATTGGTTTTTGGGACAATGCATCTGCGCAAACTGCCACGTTCACAGTGACAACAGGGGCAGGAACTCCACCAGAAACAGGCAGTACAGTGGGAGCAGAAGTGAGTTTCAGCAACTACGCAACGGCTGACAATGCCCACTTCACCATCTACGGTAGCACTAGTCTTACTGATGGAGACACCTTTGGCAATGTGGTATTCCACGATGAGGCAACTGCAGCCAACGGCATATTTACCAATATAGGCGGCACCGTGCCTGGCGGTGACGGCGGCAATACGCAATTTTATAATCAAGCAAATGCCGGTTCTGCTACCTTCAACAATCGGGGTGGTACCAATTACGGTATACAAAACGGGGAGGAAGCCGGTGCTAACGGCGGTGATGTAGCCTTTGACGGTACGTCGAATGCTGATAATGCCAGCTTCTATAATCATGCTGCCACGATATCAGGTGCGCATGGTGGCGTCACCAGTTTCAACAATAATAAACCGGAAATGGGTTCAGAGGGTGCATCCGGAGGCAATGGTTTTTTCCATAACTATGGTGCATCTGTGAGCGGAGCGGGTGGTGGCCACACTGAATTTTCTGGGGACTACGGTATGCCTACTGCTGCCAACGCCACCTTAATAAACTATGGAGGTAAAGTCTCTGGAGCTTATGGCGGCTATACATCATTTAGTAATTCGGCGACTGCAGGTAATGCTTCACTGACCGCAAAAGGCAATACCGGTGAAGGCGAAGGTGGCAAAATAGCCTTCTATGACCAATCCACAGGTGGGGCAGCTGACGTTTATCTTTATGGTACGGGAATCCTTGATATCAGCGACCACACTGGTGATGTAACCATAGGTACCTTGACCATGAGTGGTGGTGTTATCAATTTACAAGTCGGTACTTCTGAATACCTAACGCGCCTCTGGGTAACAGGCGAACTGAGTGGGGCGGTTGTAAATTTCTCCTTTTGGGGTAGTAATAAAACCGGTTTTGAACCTGGTGTTTACTATACGATTCTTGGTGCAAATAATCTTCAACATTACTCGGCAGACCAGTTTACTGGCAATGATATTGGCAGCGCATCACCCGTGTTTAGCATTGATGATTACGGGAATCTGCAGGTTTGTTTTAAGAACTCGCAATAAAAAAGGTATGGGGGGAATTAAACTTTGCCAGCAGCAAAATATTGGTCAAGATTTAATTCCCCCTGACAATTATCCTGAAACAAGGGGGGGGGGGTTAAAACTTTTTTGAAACCTGTACCCACCAAGTGCGGCCAGCTCTAGGTAGATCGTCTGGATATTGGCTGGAAGGTACACTCACTTCAGCGTCGAAAATATTTTTCACTCCTGTCCTGAAGGTCAAGCCTTTAACACCTAGATTAAGGTAGCTAATCGTCAGATCAAGCGTATCATACCCTTTCAAGTCATCTCTCGTATCACTATTGGTTCGTTTCCTATCACCAATATGGCGGTAATTGAAAACCGCTAGTAAATTGTCTGAGAGTTTACCTTCAAGTACAATATTACCAATAAACTCACTTGAATCCACTACATCTTCGTGATGGGTTTTATCTTTGGCATCCAGAAAGGATAAGTTGGCCGTGGTTTTCCAATTTTTTCCAAGCCGTTTTTCAATCTCAAGCTCGATCCCTTTTAGTTCTATCTCGTCACCATTTAATGGTTGATGTTGGATTACTCCGCCAACATTCTGTACAGCAATCAATCCCTCCATTTTGCTGTAAAAAAGAGTTACCCTGCTGACCAAGTCGGGTTGACGGTAGATATAACCCGCTTCATAGGTTTTAGATGTTTCTGGCTTCAAGTTAGGATTGCCATGAGCGCCAGGACCAGTTTCAGGCAAGTAAAGTTCGGCAAGAGTCGGAGGACGGTATGCCTCGGAATACTGGAATTTAAATAAATGCGGTTCACCCAGCTTCCAGACCGCCGCTATCCGTGGTGTTACTTTATCTCCCACATCATCAAAATTGTCATAACGAACTGCCAGGGTAAGGGTTAAATCATCAGTAAGTCCAATTTGGTCTTGTAGGACGGCACTTAATATCCGCCTTTTTTTACCAGCATCTATCCATACATCTTTATCTTCAGGCCGGAGCTGGATTGCGGGTAAAGGGGTTGGTGGCAATCTTGAAATGTCGATATTTGATGCCTCCCAGGCATCCACAATTTTTACTTGTGCAGAGGAAAGTCCTAGTAGCCATTCATGTCCCTTCCAGCCCGTCCAACTAAAGTCTACTCCCCCTTCAATACGCCGTTCTTTGACATAGGTGACCTTTAAGTCCCCATCAGGAAATAGGATATCATGATTGGGAGGAGGGCCACCAGGAGGCGGAGCACCAGGAGGAGGTCCATTCGGAGGGGGACCATTAGGAGGAGGACCAACAATTGCACCGGGTGGCAATAACATTTCAAAATCCTCTTTTTCGTCTTCCGAAATATTAAACTTCAGCACGCTCTTCCATGTTGGGCTTAACTCTATCTTCTGCTCTAAATTCAAGTGCCAGTATTCGTCCTCCTTTGGCGTTCCGTCGCTCTCAGGAGTTAAAACACCGGTTCCAAAGTAAGCACCTTGTTTTCTCTTGATCCGGTAAAAACTGAGGTTAGTTTTTTTATAGTTCAGGTTGATTGCAAGGGAACGGATCTGCTCATCTTCGTTGGTCGGTCCTGGTGAAAATGATAGGTGCGCCTGTTGTGGGCGCAGTGTTCCAAAGCTATCAATACCTGAGTTAACGTCGGCGCCACCACTTTGCCATCCAGCAGCATTGATGCTGATTTGCAAATTATTCTCTGGATCAGTATAAGAGTATTGACCACCCATACCATAGTTATGGAATTTGGCGGCACTGCCGTAGATGCGTGTGTCATTTTGTCGGGTGATGATATTAATGACACCGGTATAAGAGAACTCCCCATAGAGGGAAGCTCCCGATCCGCGAATCATCTCGATTCGTTCCACCTGCTCGATAGGGATCATCATAAGAGAGTCATTTACTCCCCGAAATGAAGAGTTAGCGCCCACAGAATCAACCATTAGCTTCAGGTGTCCGGTATGGCGGTTACCACTGATCCCTCTCACCATAACCATCGGCCTACCCAGCTCATTAATTCTGGTTTTCACTCCCGGAACAAAGCCAAGGGCTTCCCATACAGTGCGTGCACCCATTGCTTCCAGATCGGTACCTTGAAGCACTGTAACAATTCCAGGAACATAATCTGTGTTCATTTTTGTCTTGGTGGCCACTGCCGTTTCTTGTTCGAGAATGGCAAGCAGTTCATTCATTTCACTTAAGTCGCCCTCTTCTTCAGCCAAGACTGGACTTATAATAAAAGGGAGTGAATAGATAAGACCTATTAGAGAAGTTAGATATTTGGCAGACATAGATACCATTAAGTTTTAATTATATGAACAACACAAAAATCCATTTCAATGAACATATAATGAAGCAAATATATTTACAGACTTACAAACTGAAATAATATCCATTTTTATACCAACGAAGCCAGCATTTATCCGTCAAATGACCGTGCTAGTATATATCAACAGCATTATTATTTACCAGAATATGGAGCATGATGCTACCCTATCCGTTAAATTCACAAGCTATAGAAATTTTGTCATTGATAAATTTTTTGGTTTTTATCACTAAAATACTTCAAGCGACGAACTTCCCAGTTTTTATTTTTATCTTGACACATTGCAAACCGAAATGATGGTGTGATTTGAGGCCAGTGATAACGTAAATCGCTAAACCAAAAACAGTCTCGGCTTGGTATTTTTTGATAGTTTAAAAATACTGGATACTTGGAAAAATGACGAAAAGCGACAAATTGTGGATGCTTCCAAGCTGTTTCAGCCTGTTGCTGTAGTGTTAAATTGTCAGGAAGAACCGAATGGTGTAACCACTCAGGTTCGTCGGGTGAATAAAGACTTTCCTGATAAGACTTCAATCGGATTATCTGCGTCACTGTTTCTGCGATCCTATCATTTCTCAGTGTTAAATAAGCCTGTTTAATAGATTTTTCCTCTCTCTTTATAGCTTGCCAATAAAGGGGGGAAAAGGGTAATGGCAAAAGATTTATCGTATTGTTATTGATATCCATTTGGCTATTTGAAACCACCTGTTGTGTCACATTGTCTTTGATTAGAAATACGGCCGATAGGTAAAATAATGGCAATAGAAAAGCAAATAAGCGGTATTTTTTGTCACGAGCAAAATAAAGAACAACAAGTGTCAATATGATGCTCAGTGTAAAGTAACTATCAATTACAAAAAGCAGATCAAAACTAACTTTATAATCACTAACTGGTGCAAACCATTGAGTGCCAAATGTGGTCAGGCTGTCACTGAGTATATGAGAAATAATTGCCAAAAGACTAATTAGATACAAGTGACGAAACTGTTCATCCAAAGCATAAAATTTTGCAAAACCTTTCGCAATTAACCCGGCCCAGAGTGGTGCTAGAAGTAATGAATGAGTCTCTGCACGGTGCCAATAAGCCAGAAATTCTAGTGGATTAAGCCAGAACAACACATAATCAATATCGGGGAAAATTGCAGCAAAGCCACCGACCAAGACACGTTGCTTCCAAGATAAAATTGGCGTTTTATTTATTGGACTGGGTTGAGGTATTTGTGCAACAGCAGTACCAATAAGAATATGTGTAACTGCATCCATTACCTAGTCAATTTTAGTTCGATTGGAATCATCGCGATCATTGGAAGAACCATTGCAGCCACTAAAAAAAACATGGGGTCGATTTAATTGGCTAATAAGTTTCTTTAATAAATTCTTGGTTTTAATGTGTTGTTTACTCTGATCCATTAAAAAAAAGCTAAAACTTGTGAGATAAGCACTGGTTAATCCAATTTCATCAGCAATACGACTCAAGCCTAAATGGCGACGATCCGCAGCCTCACGAAACCATTGTACTGTTCGACTAATACGAGTAATACCGTGGGCTTGCAAGTGGATATGCCCAGGTTCAAGTTTATACATGAGAATTTCTCGAATAATCGGTTTATAAGAAGCTAAGGAATCAAACCAGCACATGATACAGAGTATGGTTTTGTCATCAACCGATTGTGATTTGAAATCTTCGTTGGCGGTAAGTTGCAACATTGCCTGGTCAGCACGGTCAAAAATCGCTTCGGCCATATCATCCTTTGAACGATAAAATTTCCTAACCAGGCTTAAATCACACCCAACAGCAGTAGCTAAGGCTAACAAACTGAATGATTCCCAGGAACTATCCATGGCTAAGGCAATTGCATTATCAAGAATGATCTGAGCATTAATTTCTTGCTGAACCATAGCTTTTGGCCTCCAATATCTGACTAACCCGAGCACGGCTTCTCCTGCCCAATGAGGTAAACAATAAAAGCCAAAAACGGTAATCTAATAAATTAAATATAGATGATGAGGGGTTTTATTTCCAAGTTAAGCCCACCACGAATTACCATTAAGTTAAATGTAATCACAAAAAAATATCGGAATTATTATTTCAATTCTTAAGGTTGTTATTAACCATTCGGTTAAACTTAAATAGTGTAAAAATAAAACCATAAAGACACCACTTAACATATCATGTATGATTTAAGCTTCATAAAATTAAGGAGGCGATATGCCTATATTTAGACAAACAGTGAATAGTTACAGCAAAAACAATAATATATCAGAATCAAAAGTCATGGAAATGATTGAAGCTGAAGAATTAGATGGTGTTTTAGAGAATAATGTCTGGTATGTCAGAATCAATAAAGACAATGAAGATACCGCAAACAACCAAAATGAAAGTGAAACCTCATTGTTATCTATCGTATTTTATTTCTTAGGGCTTTTAGCGATAGTGCTGGGAATATATATCAGTTCAACATTTTGGCCTTCCAATATAAAAACGGATGTAGAACAAATAAACCTATACATATCGATGGGCATCTTAATCGGTGGAATAATACAAGGTTCGATACTCATTGCCGTTGGACTTGGATTGGCTTATCTAAAAGGAATTTATATCAGAATGGGAAGGATAAAAAACACCTAATAATCACCCTAGAATAGAAAGAGGGATATAATATTTTTATTTCTGAGGCAGTAATGTATCAATGTTGACTGCCAATAATTTCTAGGGATAATTCAGCTCATCCTAAAACATATGCTTACAAATAAGTGCCTTGTATGATTAGCTTTTCCAATTATAATTAGGATTCTTTGGCAGCTCTAAGAAAAAGCAGCGCTAAAAGAACATCTGATATAAGTCCTGTAAAAAAGCCTAATAAGACAAATAAGATTTTTCAAAAAATTGTCTAGACAAATTGGGATGCTATAGCAGTCACCATCCTTAATAGGTAACTAAGCACTACATGAGATACCTTCAATTAAATACAAACGTTGAAACCACTGTCCATCCTTTTCAAAGATCCGTGCTTCATTATCTTCCTTTTCTTTTTCCAGCCAATAATCAATGTGCTCATGATAATGATCAGCTAATAGCAAATCTTGTTCCAAAACTACTTCCCAATGCGACCAATGTTTATCCATTAACTCTTGTGTTTTACGCCAGCCTTGTTTAGATGTTGCCACTGTAATCATACGCCCGCCACTGTTTAGCCATTTGGCACTTTGACAAATCATATTATCCAGCACATATCGTCCTTGTTCACCTGCGAGTTCAAAATCGTTACGGTGGGTTCGTTCACCATTGGGTTCACCAGGAAAGGTTGGTGCATTGCTCCAAATTAAGTCAAAGTTAGTTTCTTGGCTTGGTTCCAAAGCCGAAAACATATCTGATAATGCGAAACAACAACGATTTTTATCAAGATTGTTTAATTCCCAATTGCGATCACACAAACCAGGGGCATCAGGATGGATGTCAAAACCTGTGACATGCGCGCCATTTTTCCCAGCAAAAATCGCTAATATCCCACTGCCGATACCGATTTCCAAAACGTTTAAATCATCGTCAACTTTAATGCGCTCGTTTAGAACTTGTCCAAAAAGTTGGGCAAATTCGGTTGGCATCCATATACTTGGATGTTTGTGTAATCTAATGTTTTGATTGCAAATTTCTACCGATATCATGCGTTACCTATTTTTTTGTATGGTTTAAGTTTTTCAGGGTGGGTGATGTGGATTAATTTACGCGCTAAAATATTGGTTGGATCAAATAGCGGGATTTGCTTGTAATATTCTAGCACTAAGGGGATTTCGCTACAACCTAAAATAATGGCTTGAGCCCCATTTTCGGCTAGGCCATCAATCACGCCATATAATAATTGATGCACTTTATCTTGCTCGGACCAATTTCCCGATTTAATACCATAACCAGTATGGTAAATTGCCTGATGAATAGCAGTTTTGGCCGACTCAGGAGGGGAAATAACCTCTACCCCAAATGGACTGAGGGCATTTTCATAAATTCTGTTTTGATACGTTCCTAAAGTCGCCAACACGCCTATTTTTCTTATTTCTGGATAATATTGATTTAGAAAGATGGCAGTTTCCTCAACCATATTAATCAGTTTTGCCTGAATTTCGAACTGTTCAAGTTTTTGGGTGATAGCGTTATAAATTCTAGGGGCATGAGCCGTGTTACAGGGCATACCTATGACATTAGCCTTTAAAATTTCTAATTTTTTAATTAGCTTCGCAATATTACTAGCTGGATTTTCCGGAATTTTATCTTGTAAAAACTCGGTTCGATCAGCAATTTGATGCGGATAAGACAGTAAAACCATTGGAATATAGTCATGGTCTGTTTTTGCCTGCGTATTGTGAAGAATTTTATTGCATAAACTCACGCCTGTTGTAGCTCCCATGCCACCAATAATACCGATGCTTTTCATCGAAAAATATCCTTAGCAAACTTGATAAACGAATAATCGTGCTTTTGCATTGGGTTCTAATCTTGGCATAATGGCACAAACTTCAGTGCTTTCAATAAGCCGCCAACGGCTTGCTGCTTCCAATGCCTGTTGTTTGGGCTTGAACTCATCAGAAAACACCTTATCGTTGACGCTAAAAATAATATGCCCGCCGATTTGGGTAACACGAACTAATTCATCCAACGAACTGGCTGGTGCATGTTTTTGTGTAAACACACCCGCGGAAACGACTGCCTTAAAATGCCGGTCAGGAAAAGCCAGAGGCTCACCCAAGGTCATACACTGTAAGTCGGTATAAATATTTTTTAGCGCTGCAACCTTTAGCATGGCTTCAGAAAAGTCAATACCAACAAGCGCTTGATAGCCAAATACTTGCAAAAACTCGCCGACTAACCCCGTACCAACACCCGCGTCCAGAATTTCACCTTGCTGGGTGTTGTCCACATGGCGCATCACCAAAGCACTGACCAAAGCAGGCTGCCTGCCACCACGGAGTTCACTGTCGCGATCAAAATCCGCCGCCCATTGGTCGTATGCAATCTCTAGTTGCTGGTTGGAGCCAGCTGAATATACTTGCTTAAGCCGTGCTGAAATTTGTGCTGTCATTTTTGTCCTGATGAGTTTTGGTTAAGAATCCGCTGGTGTTTATGGCTCAACGAAAATGTATAATCTTATTATAATTGGGACAGCCTAATCCCACTTTACAGTTTTTGGCAACCTGCTATAAAAAAGGAAGTCATCAAGCGGGTGTTCTGGAATAATCTTTTTTCCAGACAACTATCCAGGAGCAATACCCGTAACAGGCTTGCACAACAACGACTTGATGACTTCCAAAAAAAATAGAGTTTAGCGCAAAGGTAATGGAAAACCAAGGCTTACATGGTTCTGGCACTCAATTAAGTTAGGAGTATAATATCTCACGCTCTACCATTTATCGGGTACAGAAATCATCCAAGCATTGGCGAAATTAGGGAATCAATGGGGGCCGAATCGATGATTATCAGAGCTATTAAAATTCCATTTACCAGATTATAAGTTTAAAGTTGAATGCGACTCTGGCTTTTGTATTGTTTTTATACCGTAGGAATTTCATAAATAATATGATATTTCTACATTGCTATAGTTGTGAAAACATATCTGTAATCAGTTTTTCACTTATTCTATATCCTTGAGCTTTGGCTGCATTTAAAAACTGTTCAGCTTCATTTCTTTTCAGATAATTATTTTTTATATTTAAAAAAACAATTCCTAATAAGCCAATAATTTTTATTTGAAGAGTAATCGCAATCTTTCGACCTTTTTTCTCATCAATAATCAAAGGTAATTGTCTTTGTTTAGCAAGAATAATTGCTTCACTTTCACCTCTGTCCAATAGTAATAGTAGTTCATCTAACTGTTCGCTATTATCTACTGTTATAACCTGCATAAATGAAGGTAAGGGATTATTATTTTTATAGGTAACCTCTTCATAAACGGTTTGTGGCACGTATACTTTTGGAAAAAGGTTATTGAGCAGGTCCAGCCTTCCCAAATCTAATAAAATAATAAGGGTCGTACTATCACTTACAATCATAAAAGCTCATTAATAGATTTTAAGTCATCATTAAAATCATAATCGACTACACTAACTCCCATTAAAGAAAGCACTTTCATCGCTTTCTTTTTAGACATTGAAAGAGAGCTACATAGTTGACCCAAACTGATAATGGAATTTTTATAAGCCTCTATTACTAAAGCAGTTTTTAAACCTTTAGTAATAATTTCATCATCCAGTGACAAGGCAATACCTATTGGCTTACTATGCTTGGTGATCAAAGTGTATTCCCGATTAGCCAATGCTTTGGTTAAATGGGCTGGGTTTGTCTGCAATTCTTTAATTCCTAATGAATTCATTTTACTTACTCGAGTTAAACAACTAAAACTATACTACTACTTATCAGTATAATCAATTTAATACGTATAAATACAAAATCGATGGGATCAATGTAAATGATTTTCAAGACATTTGTCATTACTACTAAACACTTAAACCCAAAAAATGCAGTCGCCATTTAGTGCTTATGGTGGCCGACTAGGTGGACCGCACTAGTGCACGGACGACTACGTTTTCTAGGTTTAAGAATTCAACAACTGATAATTGCTTAATTTCTTGGGTATTGACCTCATAATTTCCACAGCCTATATTTAGAAGATTATTGATTCAACATCACTTCAATAATACTTAAGTTATTGTCATCTCCGTAACTATAAGATTTAAGCAATGAAGGAATAGCCGATTTTGATAGTTCTTGAACCATTTTTTGCTTAGCATTTTTATAGGTGTCAGGTGATACCATTTTTTCAGAAGCTTGACTTATATTAACAACAAATTCACTTGGGTCAGGAAATCTATCATCATTCGGATTCAAAAAAACAGCCTGATATTCATGAGCTCCACTATCAGATTTTAAAGCACCAAGACTAAAACCAAGATCTAGTTCACGGTCAAA
>Ga0070728_10001029_pt1 | contig 46132 bp, 38 predicted proteins | sample tdDd471_FD_66723 | JGI IMG/M metagenome (GOLD analysis project Ga0070728, IMG submission 66723) | Marine sediment microbial communities from the Atlantic coast under amendment with organic carbon and nitrate - tdDd47.1 | ecosystem: Environmental > Aquatic > Marine > Coastal > Sediment | place... | reverse complement strand
AAACCCAACGGTAATCCCAATTGGGCCGGGCCGAGGGCATGCCAGATGACCGAAGCGTCAGCTCATTCGCCACGACACCAGCCCTTGCGGTACGCCGCCAATCTGTGTGCTTGCCGACCAAGTCGTGGCACAACACCTGTGTGGTCCCGATTCGGATCCTCGTTCAACCGAATGTGAGAGAGCCGTCGGCGGAGTCAGAATGGAGAATAGCCGCCCGATGGCGGCGAATCTGAAGTACTGGTGGAGCCGATCGGGGTCGATCACACCGAGAGAAGAGCAACAGGCTCGTCTCGGTGGGCCGCTGCGGCGAAGGCCGCGGTGAACCGAAGGGAGATCCCGAAAAGGCGACACCAACAAAAAAGCCGCCCGAAGGCGGCGAATTGAAGTTGATGGTGGACGCGGTCGCGAAGAATTCGAACCGCAGCCTCGATACCGGTAGAGATCCCGCTCGCCGAGACGTGGGAACCGCCGCTGTATCAGCGGATCGCGGCAAGGGCGAAGCACCTACGGGACCTCGGGATGACCTATCAAGAGATCGGCGATCAGCTGGGTGTTGACCGATGGACAATCGGGAAGGCGATCCGTTGGTTACAGCGATGCGCGATGGAGTAGCGGGAAAATCGGATTACCAACTCATTCGCCAATCCACCAGCTCATGCGGTGGGCTGCCAATGCGTGCGCTTGATGACCAAGTCGTGCTGCAACACCGTTATGAGCCTTGGACGTATTCTGGTTCACATTTCCCGACGCGAGCACCGCGTGCTTGACCCGGATGATGTGCACTACCCGCGAGCCAGCGATGGAGAGACCGAGATTCGCCTTCGGGCACGACAACTGCCGGTTGATGTGCGACCGATCGGTGACGTGATGGTTGCTGTCGACAATCACGGCTTCGTTCGGATCCATCGCGAACACCCTGTCAATCCATTGTCCGTCCTTCTGAGCTCCAAATCTTCCTCGGCACCCACAGTTCTCCCAACCACGCATCGCCCTCGAAACCGATCCATGTCGGATGCCCGGATCCGGCCTCAGTTCGGTGGCGCCCGCTTTCTTTCGTTTTCGTTGCGCTCGTGATGCCTCAGGATCACGTTAATCACCTCGTGCCCGGTGACGAACTTGATCGCATGCACGTGCGGGTGCCGATTGGCCAGATCGCCCGCGGTCTGGACGACTGCGACCATCCCCGGTCGTATCCCTTCGTCGCCGGTCCCGGACCGCATCAGCTTGAGCACCGTCTCCCACGCGCCCCTATCCAGCCCGCCGAAATGCTCCCGCTGGTGCGGGTAGTAAAACCACAGCGTCCTCGGGATCACGAAGAACAACGCGCGTGGCCGACCTCATCGAGCACCTCATCCAACAGCAGCGCCGCCGTCGGCACCGACCGTTTCGCCGCACACGACGGCCCCAGCTCCCGCGTCTTGCACGAGAAGGCGAGCAGGTACTCCTCAGCGCAATCCGGACAGCGGATGAGGGCGAAGTCGTTCTCAAAGAACCCGCAGTCGAATTTGCTCAGCACCTGCCCGTCGGCGAAGATCCGCCAGTAGCCTTACCATCGCTCGAAGCGCTCCTCCCTCTGCCCCTTCACCGTCGACATGGAAAAGCCCCGACGTTTCTACCAATTCGACTTCGACGCGGCGACACCATTGCTCGAACGTGGGGAGTGTTCACGCTAGACTGGGGCCTGATGCCAACGCGAAAACAGATTCTCCGCCGGCTTTTTCTCACCGTCACTGTGTTGGGGGTTCTGTCCTCATGTGCCACAACACCGCCAGATGAGGCCGAAACCGCTCGCCTCATGGCAAAAAAGTCCGACTTCATCCGCCTGAACAATGCCGAGTACGATGAGAGCGTCGACACCATTCTCGCCCGCATGGAGCACGAGGTCGCCCACGCAAAAGAAGGCGAAGAGGTGGTTTTCGACATGCTCGCGATTCACGGAGGCGGTGCGGCAGGTGGTTTTGCGGCGGGGGTACTGACGGCGTGGGGCGAGATTGAGGACCCCTATTTCAGACGCCCTCATTTCGACCATGTATCCGGCGCGAGCAGCGGGGCGCTGGTGGCGCCGTTCGCCTTTGTCGGGACAGACGATGCCTATGCGCAGGTGTATCGGACGGCCTTGAACCCTCCGTTCAATTTCAAGATCCCGGGCCCGTTTTCTCTGTGGCCGACTCGCGGCGGGATGCTGAGCAATCACGATCTCCACCAGGCGCTCGATTCGTTCTTCGACGAGGCGATGGTTGGGTCGCTGGCCATCGGCGCCGGGGAGATGCGGTCACTCCTCATAGGAGTCACCGACCTCGAGGCCGGATTGGTTCGTGCGTGGGACATCGCCCTGGAGGCGCGAGACCTCCCCCTCGAAGCCTCGATGGAGAAGCTCCCCAAGATCATCCTCGCATCTGCCGCGGTTCCTGTCCTTTTGCCACCGGTCGAAATCGACGGACATCTCTACGGCGATGGCGGTATCGGCGCGACGGTCTTCCTCGGGATGGATGCCTATGGGATCGAACTCGTGGCCGAGCGTTTCAAGAAACGCAACCCCACCACCCCCATCCCGACCATTCGCATCTGGGTCATCATCAACTCCAAGCTTCTGATCGATCCCGAGGATGTCAAACCCCGGTATCCCGACATAGCCATGCGGTCCCTCAACGTCATGATGGCCTACGATCGGCAGAAAGCCCTCATGGTCATGGCGCTGTTGGCCGAGGAGATGAATACTATTGACGGTGTCAGCGCGGAGTTCCGCTGGATCGCCATCCCCGAGTGCGCAAAGACACCCGACAGCATCACCGAAATGCAGGACGAGGAGCTGATCCAGAGCCTCGTGGGACTCGGCCTTGAGCTCGGATCGGATCCGAAAAATTGGAACCTGGGAGCGCCGAATATCACCCGGCTTTCCGAACCTGAAGATGACCTGCCGGTCCACGGACCCATCGAGGTGTCGAATTGACTCTTCCGAACGGCAAGGACCGAAGCCCTTGAGAGAGCGAACGGTTCTTCCGTTGTCGCTCACGCTCCTGGTGTTCGTAACCTCCTGCGCCTCATTGCCGACCGATTATCCTCAGCCTGTACCCAGCTTCGCCCTGGAACCCGACCCCGCCACCCGGCTCGGTAGACTCGAGACCCGGTACACCGATCACCATGGAGAGGGGGTCTCGGGTTTCGAACCCATCGACGCCAACGGCGACGGCCTCTGGTGGCGACTCGCCCTGGTCGACAGCGCCGAGAGATCTCTCGATATCCAGTACTATCTCTGGTACGACGACGACGGCGGTCTGATCCTTCTCCACCACGTGCTCGCCGCCGCGGAACGCGGGGTCCGGGTTCGGATTCTCGTGGACGATTTCCTCTTCATGACCGACAAGCGAGGTCTCGCCAACCTCGAGGGGCACCCGAATCTCGAGATCCGGATCTTCAACCCGTGGGCCGAAAAGGGGGCCGCCGCCGGCCCCGAGTACATCGCCCGTTTCGACCGCCTCAATCACCGGATGCACAACAAGCTCCTCATCGCCGACTGCCAAATGGCAATCCTCGGTGGCCGCAACGTGGGCGACCACTACTTCGGGCTCTCGGAGGACTACAACTTCCACGACCTCGATCTCATCACCATCGGCAATGCCTCGCGACAGTCGACTGAGATCTTCGACCATTTCTGGAACAGCGACGCGGTCATTCCCGCCTCGGCCTTTGTCGACGAGGTTCCGACGACCGATTTCAATGCCCTTTCCGAGCATTATCTTGACAGGCTCAGGACATCCGAGAGGCTGGGCCGCTACCCCATCGATGCACGCGGCTGGAAGACCGAACTCGAAAATCTTGTGGATCGGATGTCACCGGGAACCGCCACAGTGGGGTTTGATCGAGTGCTGCCCGGAACCAGGATCCCGACGCAGGACGGCTTCGAGGCCCTCGCTGCGATCACAGATGGAGCCCTACGGGAGATTCTCGTCGCCAACGCATACATCATCCCCGATGACGAGATGATGGAGGCCGTTCGGAAAACCTCAGCCAGGGGCGTGAGGTTCCGGGTTTTGACCAACTCGTTGGCGTCACAGGATGTGCCAGCCGTCAACAGCAAGTACAAGAAATACCGGGTACCGTTGATCGAGGCGGGTGTCGAGCTCTACGAGTTCGATGAAAACCCGGCCATCCAACACACGATCGTCGATGATCCACCGACGAGGTCGACATTCTCCGCGCTCCACACCAAGGCTATGGTTGTCGACCGCAAACATGTCTACGTCGGATCTCTCAATCTCGACCCGAGATCGATCAAGATCAATACCGAGATGGGGATGATCGTCACCAGCCCGAGCTTTGCCGAGAAGGTGGCGAGGATCATCGAGCGCGACATGGAGCCCGTCAACAGCTGGCGGGTCACGATCGACGAGGGCGGCGAGCTCGTGTGGGAGTCCGACGAGGGGATCGTCCACCGGCAACCCGCCCGCGGCGCGTGGCAGCGGATCCAGGGCTGGTTCCTCGGGCTCACCCCGAAGGATCAGCTTTGACCCTAATCTGAGACTTGGACCCGCATCACGTAGTGGAATAGCAGCATCCACTCGAAATCGTCGCGCGTCGCGTTGGGGTCGGCCCGTTCCAGGGTTCCATATCCAACACTGACACCAAACCTCTCTCCGAACATCTTCCCCACCGAAAAGGCGTCGTTGTAGTCCCAGTCATCCTGCTCGAAGTCCCGAACCACCTCTCCAAGGTAGTTGATCCACCACCCGGTCGGATGTGCCCAGACCAGGCCGAGTTCGGCCGAGAGCTGGTGCGCAGGGATAGCGTGCTCCCCCTCCGCAAAGGTCGTCGTGTAGCGGATGGCCGGCAACAGGCTGAAGTGTTTGCCGAGATCGACGACCCACCCGGCCTGGGGGGAGAAAACGAATTGATCACCACCCAGAGAGTCCGCCGCCTCTCCGGTCGGCAGCACCAACATCACCGACAGACCGATCGATCTGGGCACCCAAGGACTCGCGGTGATCTTCTTCCCGGGGGACAAAGGAGTAGATGAGGACCGTGTCGCCGAGACCGAGATGATAGGCGCTCGACGTACCGCCATCGGAGGGCGTGTGTGTGGTCGAGTGGTTGAGAGTCACGCCGGCCGAGAAGCTCATATCACCGGCAAAGGTCGCCGTATAACCGAACAATGTCGTGAAGAAGTCACTGACCGGGCTGTCGACGCGCTGCAGGCCGAGATCGAATCGGTGACCGGCGTGGTGTTCGCGCGAGGCGGCTTCTGATGGCTAGCCGTTGGATGACCCGGTCTCCTGAGATGCGACTGATACTGGAGCGGTCGTCACGGCAACCACCAGCATCATCCAGAGACGACACACCCTCCATCGCCGCGTTGTCATCGCGGGTTCGGTTCCGTATTCGAAATCGAACTCTCCCCCAGGTTCCACATCGCCTTCCTCTGACCGGTACTGACGAACCACATTCATTGTACCGATGAAAGAGGTGAACCACCATTCAATCGAGGCGACCCTCGATCGGTCGAGGGTATCCTTGTTCCCGTGCTCGGTCTGACCCTTGTTCTGCTTCCGATCGCCCTCATCGACAGCATCTCGCCGGTGCGGATCGGGGCGATGGTGACGATCCTCTGCGGCGATCGGTTCCTGCGGCGGGCGTTCGCCTATCTCGCGGCGATTTTCATCGGCTATTTCGGGTTGGGCATCGTTTTCGCCCTTGGTGGGAAACGCCTGCTCGAGATCGATCTGATCCTCGATCCCACCCCCATCAACTTCGTGATCGGTCTTCTGGTGGGAATCCTGCTGATCCTTGTCGGTCTTCGTTCTCTTCGCGCTCGACAGGTGGAGGGCGAGGTCGAGGTGAACGAGTCGAAGGGTGCTGCAGGCTCTTTTGTCACCGGTCTACTGATCACGATCGCCACCGCCCCGACCTCGGTACCGTTGCTCGCGGCCGTGAACCGGATCCTCAGAGCAGAAATCAACGATGCCCAGGCCTGGACGGCGCTGGCAATCTACTGCATTGTGTTTCTCACGCCACTGATCGCACTGCTCGTCCAACGCGCCATTGTCGGTGATCGGGCCGAGGCGGCCCTGAAGGCATTCGAGTCCGGAGCCAAGAGGTGGATGGGGCGTCTGCTGGCGGTGCTCTTCATCGTCCTCGGGCTGATCAACGTCATCGACGCTCTCGGTTTCTTTTTCTTTGATCGGCCGTTGCTTTGAGGTGCGGATGAGGCCACGACCCCTCAGGACCTCTCAGGCGCTGCTTGCCGGTTCGGTAATCCTGCTCGCCGCATCGGTGACAGGTTGCACGCTGATCCGCAGCCAGGCTTCCCGGTACCCAGCGGCTGATGTCGACGCGATCTACAGCCGAGCCGTTCCCAATCCCCAGCGGAACCCGGTGATCCTCATCCACGGTTTCACCGGATCAAAGATCGTCCGCGCGGCCGACGGCGCGACGGTATGGGGCGCATTCTTCACCGAAGACGCACCCCTGCCCTCGACACCCGAGGGCCTACGGGCCGTGGCCCTCGACATCGACGGCCTGCCCTCACCGATCCACTCCAGGGACCTTCTCCACGTCGAGGACGACTCACATCCCACCGGTCTGCTGGAACGAGCCCACGCCGGAGCCGTCGTGGCCAAGGTCTCGATCGGAATCTACGCCGATATGGTCGAGATGGTCGAGCGGGCAGGGTACGGGCCCTGCCGAGACGTCGACGAACCGGCGATGACAACCGACGCGCCTCCTTGCTTCACCTTTTTCTACGATTGGCGGCAGGACAACGTCGGCAACGCCATCGCCCTCGGCGAATTCATCGAACTGGCCAAGCGCCAGGTAGAAGAACAACGCCGGAAAGGGCACACCGGACCCGCCAGACCCGTCAAGTTCGACCTCCTCGCCCACTCCATGGGCGGACTGATCACACGGTACTACCTGCGGTACGGCGCTCGGGATGTGCTCGGCGAAACGAACCCGCCCATCACATGGACCGGCGCCGAGCATGTCAGTCGAGCCATCCTGATCGCCACGCCGAATTTCGGCGCGATGGAAGCACTCAGCGAGCTGATTACCGGGGTGAGGTACCCGGTGGTGAAGTACGAGCAAGCGCTGCTCGCCACATACGTATCGCTCTACCAGATGCTGCCGAGGGAACACCACCACCTGTGGGTCGGAGCCGACGGGGAATCCACGAGCCTCGACTACATGTCGGCGGATTTCTGGCGGCGAAACGAGTGGGGCCCGTTCGCGCCGAAGCAGGATCGGCACCTCCAGGTCCTTTTCGCTGATGCCGACACCATTGAGCAACGAACCGGGCTCATGGTGGAGTTCATGGATGCCGCCTTTGACCGGGGTCGGCGATTCATGAATGCGCTGGACCGGCACCCCGAAGCGACCCCTCCGGTTCCCCTGATTCTCTTCGCCGCTGACGCCTCATCGACCCTGGCAAGAGCCACCGTCACCCGATCAAAAGACGACCGGATCGTGCTGAAGTTCAGGGACAAGACCACCCTTCACTCACCGGGAGACGGGCGCGTTCCCCGCTTTTCCGCTCTGGCGGACGAACGAGCAACCACCGGCGGTCACGGATGGCTGCAGTCACCGATCCCGTGGTCACAGACCTTTTTCTTGACCGACTCCCACAGTCTGATGTTCGGCAACCCGACGTTTCAGAACAACCTCCTTCACCTGCTCTTGAACCAACCACCGGAGCTCGTTGGACGTTAGGAGTGATCCGCCCGAAGATCGTCCTCGAACACCGCTCGCGACGGAGGATCCACACAGATGTCCGAACCGTCCATGGGCAGCGGCTTCTTGAAAAGCTCGAACCACACGGTCAAGAACCAGGAGTAGACCCTCAAGGCAGTGACCGCAAGGCCGCCGGTGTTGACGCTGATACTCGGGTCGTCGAGCGCCCCCTCGATGTTGATCGGAGTCGCGAGCGAGAGAAAACCCCGTCTCTTCGGCCGGGGCGAAAGCTTCAGATCGATGGTGTTCCGACTGAGATCGATCAGGCCCTTGCCGCGGATTCTCGACCGAGACGAATCGAGCACGAGCTTCCTCGGTGTGATGACTCCATCGGCAAAATCGAGCTCACCCACCGTACAGTTGAGCTTTGTCTGCTCTTCTTCCGCATGGAACAGCGGCAACAAGACATCGATCAGCTGACCACCCCAGAGGTTGAAGATCGCCGTGTGGTGGCTCTCGGGATAGGTGGTGAAATCGAGGTGACCCTCGCTGGAGAGGAGCCAATCCTCCAACGTGGCCCCCCTTCCCCGGAGACGAGTGTCAAGACTCAGCACCCCGCCTTCTCCACCCTCGAAGGCGAACAGCGGGCGGAGCGGGCCGTACGACATGTGGTCGATGTCGGCGTTCAGGACGGCGTCATAGGATTCGCCAACGACGTCGAGATCGAGCCGGGCGTTGATGGTGCCCCCCTGGGGCTGGTCCCAGTGAACGGAGGCGGCGAGATGCCCGTCATCCAGCCGAAAACGGAACTCACCCGAACCCGGCCCTCGATCACCCCACTCCAGACCGGTCACATCGAGTGACAGATCGGCGTCGATTGACATCGCCATCTCGGGATCGATGACGGGATGAACCTCGTCGTCGGTTGACTGTCCCGCTGCGGTTTCGTGAGCCCCGGTTTCGGCGGAAACGGGGCTCGATGGATAGAAGTCCTCGAGGCGGGGCCGGTGGCCGGCCAGGCGACCGGTGATGATCGGCCGCTCCTCTCCCTCGAAAAACCCGATCTCGCCCCTGAACTCGCTCTCGCCGACCACGAGATCGATGTTCGACAGATCGACATTTCCCTCGGCCGTGGTGAGCCTGCCGTCGATGGAGTACGGTCCGATCGAGGGCAGGTCCAGGTGGAGAATCGGGCCGAGGTCGCCTAGTGTCTCTCCACTGAGGAGGACGAGGAAATCCATGTCTTGCGCATCGAAGGGCAGGGCGAGAAGCCCTGAGAGCCCGGCCCTCGTCTCACCCGACACCACGTCGATCTCCACCGGTGTTCCTTCGCCCAGCAGTGAAGCGAGCTCGTCAAATGAAAACCCGATCGTCATTTCGACCGGTGTCTGGTTGATGCTGCCCGTTGCGGTGGCCCTCGTGGGCTCGCCATACAACGCGTCCGCCTGCAACCAGTCGATGACGATCTCCCACCTCTCCTCGGGATCGTCGCCCAGCGTCGTCGTCCTGAGATCCTCGACGGCGAGGGACGCGTATGATCTCCGGTTGATTTCGTCGAGGGTGGATCCACGCAACTCGAGTTCCAGGTCGACCTTTCCGACCAACGTCTCCGGTAGAGAACCGAGATCGAACCGGCGTGCCGCCTCCCTCAGATCGAGCTGCTCAGTGAATACGACGAGGTCCGCCTCGGGCACGCTGCCGAGCAGGTCGAGCCGGACCCACCCTTCGATCGGTTGCTGCTCCCACTGGAAGCCAAACGGCGATGTAGCCAGGCTTCCATCGCGTCCCTTCAGTTCGATCGAGAGATCCCCCAGGTTGATGTCGCGATAAATGACACGACCGACCCTGATCTCCAGGTCCATATCCGGGATCGCGGTTTCGCTCGGAATGACCCGGTCGTGGATCGAAATACCGCCCCCACCCTCAGAGTCGTGGTCCGATTGCACGATCGTGAGAAGCTCCTCGAGATTGAGCCGGGTCGATTCGATCCACCCATTGAACGGGATATCGGCTGATTGATCTCCCAACAGGAGGTCCGCCTTCACCTCGGAGCTGGCGATCCGACCGTCCTCGATCACCAGCCGCGTTCTCTTCCTCGATGTGTCGATCCGCCCTGTGACCAGAAATGGCAGCCCGGTGTCGGGTGAAACATCGATCCAGGGGTGGAGGTCCTCGACGGTCTCTCCGCTGACAGAAAATCGGAGGTGCAGCGCGATTGGCTCGCGTGTCGGATCGACCCGGCCGCGAGCGGTCCCACGAACGCCCGCTCGTCTGACCGATGCATAAACGGGCAGCGCTCCCCCTTCGAGAACCCTCACCAGCCCGACCGTGCCGATTTCGACGGCGAGGCTCTCACCCGCGTATCGCCCCCGCAACGATGCCCAAAGGCCTTCGCCGGGTGGTTGGACGATGGCGATGGATCTGATGGGAATGTCGATGCTCTTCGTGTCCACGCCGACTACCGATCCCCTGATTCCGTCCGCGCGCACCCGGAGGTCCATCCCATTCAAGATTGTCGGAATCGTCGAGCCACGGCTTTCAACCTCGGCCGTCAACCGATGAATCCGACCCGCAGCTCTCCCGCCGCTGACCTCACCAAGCTCCACGTCCTCAGCGGTCAGGTCGATTTCGAGATGCGGGAGGTCATCGTCGCGATTGACCGCGAATCGACCCTGAACCGGCTGCCCGTCGACACGCGCACTGAAGGGAAGCGTCAGCGCCCCGTCTTCGAGCTCGAACCCGATCTCGATGCTCTCGACAGCTCCCCGAGGCGTTGCCAAGCGAGCGAGCGATATGTCAATCCGAGCGTCGACCGCTTCGAGAAGCGGGAGAACACCATCGAGCACCGGATCGTCGTGCCCATCCATCCGGACAACCGGACCGCCTTGGCCCGACCAACGGGAAACATCAACCGCATCCAGATCGAGGTGACCCACAACCCTCGGTGTCTCGCTCGTCAGGTCCAACTCCAGGCTCGACTCGACATCCGTCCCCGATACGGTCCCGATCATACGGTCCAGGGTGAATCGCCAGTCGGACGCAACATAGTTCCCGGCGAGATCCACCGCTCCGGAGATCGGCAACTCCTGCTCCAGAAGCTCCGCGAGCTCCGACAGATCGTCGCTCCGAAACCGAAACCCCATCTCGAAAATCGGTGACTCGAGAGTCCCGCCGATCAACCCCTCGAGTTCGACGGTGAAGCCGGCGACTTTGAGCGAGAGATCCTGTGGCCAAGTGTCCCGCGTCCGCATCTCCCGAAACGTCGGCCCCTCCGATCTCAAAGAAAACCGGAACTCGTCGGCCGACCCGTCCAGAGCCATCCGCAGTGGGGTCTCGTCGCCGACATCGCTTTCGAATCGATCGATCACCACGCGATGGCGGCGACCATCTCCCTCATCGAGATAGCCGATGGTGGTTTCCGTCACGCTGATGTGGCTCAACTCGGCGATCTCGTATGTGAACTCGGTCCACACCGGCCAGTTTCCGGTACCGTCGTCCATCTTGCGAACATCGACAGCGGCGCCCTCGACGATGAGCTTGCGCAGTCGAACCTGATTGTCGAACAACGGCATGACGGCGAGATCCAGCGTCACACGATCGATGTGTGCGAACTCGGAGCCTTCCCCGTGCCCGGCAGCCTCCACGCTGACGCCCTCGAGCTGAATATCCGCCCACAACCCGGGTTTCACGAGCACCCGGCTCACCGAGACCGGAGTCTCCATGAACGCCGTCAGGGGCGTTTCGAACGCCGCTTTGAAGGAGGTCAGATCGATCACCGGTCGAAAAACGAGAAGGCCTGCGACAAAGACCGCGCTGATCGCCACAATTAAGATCAGCGCGAGAGCGAACCGTCGGATGACGATGCGGATCTTCCCCTTCATCTCAGTAACCCTATCTCCTTCCGTTCGGCCAGCGTGGATGATCGGACGAGTCCGAATCCCGCCACGGTTCCTCATCAAGAGTGACGCTAGAATACCGTAATGATGAAACACCCGGCCGCAAGGACAGGCACCTCGACGCGCACCCGTCGATGGCTGGCAACGGCAACCCTTGTGGTGGTCGTGGTGGTTTTCGCCCCGGAAACGGCGATTTCCGAGGAAACTCCGTCGCAGGCTGCCACGGGTCCCGAGGTCCTCACCCGGATCGACGAGGCGTTTGTCGGCGATCTGTCTGAAATCATCGACCGGGGTGTTCTGCGGGTCCTCGTGAGCTACAGCCGAACCAACTATTTCGTCGACTTCGGGACCGAGCGCGGCTTCGAGTACGAGCTTGTTCGACAGTATGAAAAATACCTCAACGAGGGCCGGCCGCTTGGCCACGGGGTGATCATCGCCTTCATCCCGGTGCCGTTGGAGAAGCTCCTTTCGGAGCTCGAGGCGGGCCGCGGCGATGTCGCCGTTGGCGGACTGACCATCACCGACGCGCGGAGTCGACGGGTGGCATTCAGCGAACCGTATATCCCAAACGTCCGTGAGGTCGTAGTCGCAAACCAGGCAACCGAGGTCCCCGACACCATCGAGGGTCTGGCGGGCCGCGAGATCCTGGTTCGCAGCGGGAGCAGCTATCTCGAGCACATCATTCGTCTGAATCGGCGCTTGGAAGAAGCCGGCAAGGAGCAGGTTCAATTCTCGAAGGCTCCGGCGCATCTCGTCACAGAAGACCTCCTCGAGCTGGTCAATGCCGGTGTGTTCGAGCTAACGGTGGCCGACCAGCACATCGCCGAGGCCTGGGCCGGTGTGCTTCCGGGTATCCGGGTTCACAACGAGCTCGTAATCAACTCCGGAGGCGCCATCGGTTGGGCCATCCGCCGAGAGAGCCCCGAGCTCGAAAAGAGCCTCAACGGATTCTTCAAAACGGTCCGTAAGGGAACGCTCCTCGGCAACGTCTTTTTCAAGCGCTATTTCACCGATTCCACGTGGATCTCCAACCCCATGGCGGAAGCGGATGACCGGCGGCTGGAGGAATTGAGGACGGTCTTTGTCAAGTACGGTGAACAGTACGGATTCGATTGGATCGCGCTGGCCGCCGTGGGATATCAGGAGTCGCGTCTGAGGCAAGACCGGCGGAGTCGGGCGGGCGCGGTGGGTGTCATGCAGCTCAAACCCTCCACCGCCGCCGACAGGAACGTTGGGATCACACCCATCGACACCGTCGACAACAACATCCACGCAGCCACGAAGTACCTTGCCTTTCTGCGTGATCGGTACTTCACCGACCCCGCCATTCCAGACGAGGCCCGGTTCGACTTCACGATTGCCGCCTACAACGCCGGCCCGGCGAGAATCGCACGACTTCGACGCGAGGCCGCCGAAAAGGGCTACAACCCCAATCTCTGGTTCTTCAATGTCGAGGCCGTCGCGGCTGCCCGCATCGGGGCCGAGACGGTCAAATATGTGGCAAACGTCAACAAGTACTACCTCGCCTATTCCAGTTCCCACCGAGAGGGCATCGCGCGCGATCGGGAGATGGATGCGCTGGGGTCTATGGCGGTTGACTGAAGGGGCGATCTCGTAGCCCTCCGGCTAGAAGCTCCACCCAAGCGACGCCACGATACCGTAGTCGGTCTGACGCACAGTCTCGGTCTCGCTGATGGGCGCCTTGCTGTCAAAGCTGTACCACCCGCTGAAGCTGACGGAGAGGTCGAGGACGATTTCGTGCCGGTAGCGGGCGTCGAGCTCGAGCCGGTACCGACCGCTCTCGGTCAAGCTCGGCAGGACCGTCAACGAAGCGGAGAGATCCGCCCCCAGATCGCCGTGGATGAAGAAGTCGTACGACGTGGCGAAGAGAGCCTCGAGGCTGGTCGTCGTGTCCGGGTCGAGGATGTAGCGCTCCCGATTGGTTGTCAGCCCGCCGATCACCGAAAGGCGGTTGCGATTGGATTTGATCACGATTCTCGACGCGGCCGCACCGAGGTTGGTCCGAAGATCCAGACCGAGCTCGTCGTTCTGTTCCATTCTGCCGAGCCCCAACACATGCCACCGGTTGGACAGCGAACGGTCATAGACGGCGTTGAGGACATTTCGGAAGGCCCTCGGTTGATCGTCCCGATTCGACAGGATCGACCGATAGTCGATGCCGACTTCGGCGTTTCTCGAACGGTAGATGACCTCCCCGCTCAAAGAGTAGTTGACATCGTTGTCGGTCTTCTGGAAGTTGAAACCGAAGTCGATCGACCCCTCCAATCGCCGCAGAAAACCCCTCTTGATCTCGGTGATCTGGACCACATAAGCGAGCCTGACCTCCGACGCGCTCTGACCCTGATCCACGATCAGGCCGCCGTCCGAATCTCCGGGGAAAAGGCTGCCGAAGTACCTGCTGCCGTCATCGAGCTCGACCTCGAAGGTCTTGACCGTGTCAATGCTGCTGACGTGCGCCCAATCGATGAAGATCGTTCCCATGTGATCGGTGGTGACCCTGAGCCTGCCTCGATCGAGTTCCTTGACGCTGCAGGTGACCCGGTCGCCGTTTTTGAGGTGGACGACGTCAGTCCTGGCCGCCCATACGGGCGAAGCTCCAACCAGAGCAAGTATGGCCGTGGTCGCGAGACGACGAGCAAATTGTCGGCCCCCCTCGGCCCCAAACAGAATCGACTTTACGATTCTCACGGCTACTCCATACCCCATGGGATCCTTGGCAGGATTTCCCGGCGAACCCCCGGCCGAACCGACCAACCCAGTTGCCCCACCTCGGACACGAAGCGCGGAGTCGCCGTGCCGGAGAGCCACAGCTCGCGCATCTCGGACACCTCCTCGTAGATACCCGTGAACTCAATGGCGACGTTGGCCGCCTCCTTGGTCCAGCTGGCAGCGTCGGCACCGGAGAAAACCACCAGCCTGCCGTCGACGGTCACCGCGGCCGGAATTCCGGAACCGCTGACCATGCGATCGAGAGGAGACTGCGTCGTGTGAAACCAACCTGCCATGATGATGCACTCGACAAAGAAGAGGGCTTCCGGCTCGTACTTCAGAGTAGTTGCCTGCTCGATCGCGACTTGGCGATCATCGACGCCATCCATTTCGATGAGCGCACCGATCATCAGTGTCTGGAGGCTTGGCGTCATCGCCTCGAGCGAGAGGAAATCCTCCATCACGTCGGGATCCACACCGATTCCAACGAGCCGGTTCCGATTGATTTCGAGAAGGTCCACGGTCTTGACGTTCCAGATCATCTTGACAGTCTCACCCACGTAGGGAACGCCTGGAATCTTCGGCGCCACGAAGCGCGCTCCGGCAGTTGTCTTGGAGTCGATCCCGGCGACCCGTTTCAGCTCCTCCTGGAGTGTCTGATTGGTCGAGTAGGGGTCGACCCCGACCCGAGCCGCCCATCGCTTCTGCGCCCGCTCCACGCCCATGTAGGCCTTGCCGGCCGCCTTGGCAGCGGATCCGGCCTTGGATGAGGTCTTTTCCGTGTCCGTCTCATCCTGTCCGCTCTGCTCGTCGTCATAGCGGCGGCTGACCTTTCCCGGCCACCCTTTGACGGTTTTCTTCGGGCGCGCCACAAAACCGCCGATAGACTTTACCGAGTCGATGGCTGTTCGACCCGCGGCTCTCGCGCCGACTGTGGTGCCGGACTCCTTTTCCAGCCTCGCAAGGGCCGCGATCTCGCGCAGCCGGATTCGCAGCATCAGCTCGCCGTCTGCCTCGAAGTCGCCGAAGTCGGAGCGCACCATGAAGAGGTACATCGAGTCGTAGGTCGGTATTCCGTCCAACACGATGTGGTGTTTTCCCTGAACCAATTCCGGTGGCAGGATCTTGGCCGCGGGCATGAGCCGCGGTTCGTCGTGCCCGTCGCCGGTGGTGGCCGGTTCCTGAACCGTAGCGACCGTGGCTGTCGACATCACGAGGATTGCGGCCGTGGAGACTTTGCGTATGAACGAGCCTGGAAATTCCACCCCTGACATCCGCCCACTCCCTGCTCAGAGTTGTTTCTTGATGGGCAGCAATCCGACGAGGGACGACTGCATCCGCTGCCATGTGCCCTTCGCCGGCTGACGGTCGAGGGTGCCGGCGTCTGAAACCCACCGCAACTCACCGTCATCCGTGAGCCGGACCTGCCAGCTGTTGCCACCAGAAATATCGCGATCGTAGAGCGCCCCCAGTTGACCGGCGAGGACCGGGTCGTCAATGAGCAAACCCATCTCAGTATTGAGATAGAACGAGCGTGGGTCGAGGTTCATGGAACCCACATAGACGCGCCGGCGGTCGACGACCATAAACTTGGCGTGCAGGCCAACTCCCTGTGCCGCTGCCGGCGGCGTATCGACCACTTCAGAGAGATCGGTGGCGTCCGCCCGCAGCTCGTAGAGCTCGCATCCGGCTTCCAACAGGCGATTTCGCCACGGGGCGTAGCCGGTGTGTGCGGCCACCTGGTTGTTCGACCCGAGGGAGTTGGTGAACGCGACAACTCGGACTCCCTTTCCGGTCATCTCCACGACGGCGTCGATCATCAGCTGGTCGGGCACGAAGTAGGGCGCAGCAGCCAGGACCTCGCGCTCGGCGGCCATGGCCAACTCGTCCACGCGCGCCACGATATTGACCTCTGGCAGCTCAGGCCCAAGAGATGGCTCATCGTAGACGACCCGGCCGGTGCCAAAGCTCATCTGGTCCTCAAGTGCCTCGAATCGAGGGCCCCAATCCCGCTCTCCCGCAGCAAAACCTGGCGTCAGGTCTCGGAGTCTCTCGAGCTCCTCTGTCAGCATGACGCGGTCGGTGGCCAGCAAATCCTTCCCCTCGAACTTCTTGCGATCGAGGGAGCTCACCGGGTAAACCGGGTCGCTGTTCCAGTAGAGATCGAAGGCAGCCTCCACCCCATCCACAACGGGCCCGGTGCAGAGGACGTCGAGGTCGAGGAAGTTGTAACTCGCTTTGAGCCCCATGTACTCGTCGCCAATGTTGCGGCCGCCGACGATGGCGAAGCGACCATCCACGGAAAACGACTTGTTGTGCATCCGGGTGTTGAGCCGTTTCATGTGGGTCACCATATCGACCGATCGCTGGATGCCGCCTGCGCGTGCAGACAAGGGGTTGAAGAGCCGGAACTCGATCTGAGGGTGACGGTCCCAACCGACAAGAAAGGCATCGGTATTGGCGAGGTGGTAATCGTCGATCAGGATCCGGACCCGCACACCGCGATCGGCCGCCCGAAGCACGCGGTCGGCGATCAGGAATCCGGCAGCGTCATCGTCCCAAATAAACGTCTGGATGTCGATCGAGCGCTCGGCTGAGTCGATCAAAGCCAGCCGCCAAGCCAGCGCCTCGGCGTTGTGATCGATGGCGAGGAAGGCTGACGTGCCATCGAATGGAGCCAGGTCTAGGATCTTTTGTGAGAGGGTGGCCAGAAGGCTGGGTGCATCGGGCGAAACCGCGTAACTGGCGGGTGCTTCTGCTTCTGGCGGCAAACTCGAACACGAAAGAACTGATAAACCCAGCAACAACCAGGCTGCGAAGCGAGGTTTCGCGATCCAGTGCATCACCTTCTCCTCATACCGACGACCTCGTTCTCAAAAATAGTAGAAAAAGATCGCCCGCAGCTGGTAGTCCTGCGTCTTCTCGCCGGCGACAAAGAACGTGCCCTCGGCGCCGAGACCCCACCGGCCCCACATTTTTCCGATCTGTGTTTTGACGGTGGCCTCGTAGTTGTCCTCGTCGGGTTCGGGCAGAAGATCCCACTCGATGATTGGATCGACGTAAAACCACCACCCACCCGGATCCATATAGGTGAAATAGGCCTCGAGCTCGAAGGCGAAGATGTAGTCCTCGGATTCACGCCCCGGGATGGGGATTTTGCCGGGCGGGAACGGGCTCGACCTGCCCAGGGTCTTGCCGGTCGAAAACTTCAGCTTCGGTCCGGGAAAGACCGACCAGCGCTCGCTCAGAGGAATATCGAAAATCACAGTCGGCGCGATCAACCAGGTGCCGAGACCGAGACCCTCGCTCGCATTACCCGTGGGGGCGAAGACATCGAGGCTGCCGACGATGGTCTGAACAGATTTATCGGGATCTGAAGCCGAGAATAGCCGGTGGAAGTAGCGCAACCGGATGTCACCGAGACCGGTGGCGCTCATCCCGTCCGAGTAGTCGGCGCTGCCGTACGGGATTTCGGTGGTGAACGAGTACTTGCCTTCACCCCAGTCGACGTCGTATGTCAGACGGAAGAGCGGAGCCTTGACATCGGGGCCCTTGTTGTACTCCCCCGTCGCCTCGATGTGCGACGCCGCCGCCGTCGGGTCGGCCGGGTTGAAGACCATTTTACCTTCCTCGGTGTTTTCCGCGTATGCCGGAGTCAAAACTGAGAGCATGACGACACAGAGGGTGAAGTCCTTCATTGAATCTGTTGCCCTTCCAGGGCCAGGGAAGCCCCTTCGAGTTCGTTGAGAATGATTTCGAACGGTTGTGGAGAGATCGCGAGGGGCCCTGCAAATGGATCGGCAATCGCAAGAATTGTGTAGAGAACGAAGCCTACGAAGAGGCACAGCATGGTCAGCAGGGCGAATCCGTTTCGAGGAGTTGGAAAGACCGCCATGAAGGAAAGAATGACGATGAACCCAACGAGTGCGACTGCCAGCGAGCGCGGCGCCTCGGGGTGGGTCCGCTGGAGTCGCGCCTGTCGGTGATCCGAGATCTCGTCCGCATCTTCGAGCAATCGGCCGCGGAGGTCCTCCTGCCGCGGATCGGTGACCTCGAGATCGAGCAAATGGCCCTGCAGAGATTCAAAGAGCCGGAATGCCTCGTTGCTGAGGTGATCCGCTGCCAGGCTCTGCCACTCGTCGTCGACGATGGTGCGTGTGTAGGTGAGCAAAATTTTTTGGGCATCGGAAGCGCGCGGAGTGCCGTACCGATTCAGATCGTGATAGATGTCGACGATCTGGGCCGCCTCGAGCTCGATCGCCTCACGGACCTCGCGCCGCTGGCGCCCGGCCTCGGCAAAGGAGAACGAGATCAAAAGGGCCAGTAGAGCCCCTCCGACGCGGATCAGATTCACTGCGAGCTGGCTGTCCTCCGACCGGTCGTGGTCGCCCAGAAATCGACGGGCCACGAGATACGAGCCGAGCCCGAAGACCAGCGTCAGAGCCAGGAAGAGCCCGAGGCCGACGATCACCGGCGCTTCAACGAGCCAGAGCAACATGCCTTACTCCGTCACCGATTCCCTGGGGTTCATTTCGACACCGTTCGATCGCCGCGGTCGAGGGCCTGTTCAGTGATCTTCGTCCGTCCATTCCTCATCAGATCCTCCTTCGACGTCGGTCGTCTCGGCATCGTCGCTCCGTTTCCTCAGAAGCCATACCCAATCGCCAGACCGGCGACCCACGTGTTCTCTCCGGTCTCGATCAGATCGAGAAAAACCTCCGGCGCGAGGCCCCAATCTCTACCGATGTGAAATGTGTGGCCGGCCCCGAGGCGCATCGCGAGCTTGTCCGTCTTCGGGGTGAACTCCATACCCGGTCCGATAATGAGGCGCCAGCCGCCACCCGGATGAAAGCTGATCGGGACGACCACGAGCACGTTTCTCACCGTGTCCTGCCCGAGCCCCTCGACCACGGCTCCGACTCCCCAGTGCGCGCCCCACCGGTACTCGTACTCGAGTCCAATGGCGAAACCGTCATGATCCTCGTGCCCCTCCTTGGACTCCGTGCCCCATCCGGCGAAGAGCCCGAGATGATGTCGATGCACTTCGGTTTGGCCTTCTGACGGGAAACACCGGAGAGGGGCCAGAGTGACGATGGTTGCGATGATCGACAGGATCAGGGCTGGTCTTTTCATCGGGTACCTTTCTGTGACAGCCGCGGCAGGAATGCGATCCGAACCGCGTTTACCTACTTCTGTTCGTACACGACGTCTCCCTTGAAGATCGTCTTTTGAACCTCGGTCGTGTGGATCTCGGTCACCGGGATCTCGAAGAGGTTGTGGTTGAGGACGATGAGGTCCGCGAACTTTCCTTCTTCGATCGATCCGGTGACGTCGTCGAGCCGCATCACCCACGCTGCGTTGATGGTGTAGGCGACGATGAGCTCCTCGAGGGTGAGGGCGTGCTCGGGGCCCATCTTCGGGATCTCCGGCTTGCCTGGGAAGCCGCGGGTGATGCTCGCCTCCATGCCCCACCACGGCCAAAGCACGGCCGCTGGCGCGTCCGAGTGATTGACGAGGCGGATCCCGGCGTCCCAGCGGGCGCGGTTGGCGTACATCCGGGCCCAGGTCTCGGGTTTGAGGACCGGTTTGATGCCTTCGATGTTGTAGGAGATCGGTGCGTTGAGCGGGGGCCAGATCGTACACGAGACATCGAGGTCGACGAATCGCTGGAAGTCATCCGGGTGGATCAAACTGCAGTGATCGATGTGGTGACGAAGCCTGTTGTTTCCGTTTGCCGCGATCACGGTTTCGAAACCGTCGAGCGTCGCGCGCACCGCGCCGTCGCCGATGGCGTGGACCATGACCTGGAATCCCGCATCGTCGAGTTGCCGCATATAGTCGGCGAACGGCTCAGCAGGAATGACAGGCCGGGCGTTCTTGCCGGTCGGTGCATCATCGTCAGCCCCGGGTGGGATGGCTTCCCTCGGCTCAGCATCGGTCTCGGCGTAGCCGTCGATCAGCGCCTCGGAAAACGACTCGAGTGCGCCGCCCATTCCAATCTTCACAGCCTTGAACCCAGGGAGGTCGTAGCTGGACCACCACCGTTCCAACTCCTCGACGGGCGTCAGCTCGGGGGTGCCCAGGTTGCCCCCCAAATAGAGGACGACGTGCTGGTCGAAACCCTCCTGATTGAGCTCCTGCCAGGCCTGCAGGTCGGGTTCGAAGGTGTACGCATCCGCGACCATGGTGATGCCTTTCGACAGCGCATCATCGAGGAGTTTATTGAAGCCGATTTTCTGGATTTCCACGTCGAACGGTGGCAGCGCCTCGACGAACGGGTTCATCGCGCCCTCGTAGGCCACGCCGGCGAGGTCGCCATCCGCCGTGCGGCTGAAAAACTCTTCGGGCGTGTCCTCGAAGCTCCGATCCACGCCGGCGGCCTCCATGGCCTTGGTGTTAAACCAGGCGTTGTGTCCGGTTTCGTCCTCGATCCAGGCCGGACGATCCGGGATCAACTCATCGAGGACCTTCCGAGTGAGCGTCTCGGGGGACATCGCGGGGGTTGTGAAGCCGTGGGCGATGAACCACTCTTGATCGTCGGGATAGCTCGCGATGCATACTTCCAAGGCGTCCAGAATCATCTCTTCGGTTGGCTCATAAAACGTGCCTGGGAGTCCGCAGAAAGCTCGCTTCGGCATCATCATCCCCGCGTGGATGTGCGGGTCTCCGGTCCCCGGCATGGCGAACCCGCCGTTGAGGTCCAAGACCTCGGTTTCCTTCCCGGTCACTGCCTCGACCTCGGCGTTCGAACCGACGACCAGGAACTTCCCGTCCTTGATGGCCACCGCCTCGGCCCAGGGTTGGGCCTCATTGACGGTGTAGATCTTGCCGTTGGTGTAGACGGTGTCGGCGACGTCACCACCCGGCTGCTGGGAACAAGCAACAATCACTATGGCCAAGATTGAGGTCACGAGATATCGACTATTCATTTCTGACTCCTCCTTCAGCGATTTTTGCGGATGTTTGACTATTAGCACGAGCCCTCAGAGCTCGCGAGTTATTTCTCGCGGACCTGGAGGACTTCTACCACCTTGCTGGTGTCCGGGTCGTAGGCCCACAGGATTGCTGCGTCATCCTTGACCGTCCACTGGACCCAATACTTCTTGTTGTCTTTCTTCCACTCGATTTCCCGCGCATGGCGGGCGAATTGGAAGCCTCTCAATTCCAGAGCACCGAACGCCCGGTTGACGACCTCGGGAGCGTTCTTGCTCCCGGGTCCGATTGAGGAGTGGTCCGCCCCTGGGAAACACTGGCCTTTGGCACCCCAGGCGAGATCTTTCTGGATGATGATGTCGAGTTCGGCGGCATCCACCGCGTTGTCGAGATCCTTGTTCGTGATCTCAATGTCAACAACCTCGAGCGCCTCAATGGTCGCCGCGCGGTTAAACACGACTTCGCCCTCGAATAGAGTGCGGATGACCTTCATGTCGCCAATCTTGTGCGCCTCGCCTGCCTCCACGAGATCGAACGGATTGTGATCCAGCACAACCATGTCGGCATATTTGCCAACTTCGATTGATCCGGTTATGTCTGCGTGCCTTAATGTAACGGCACCATTGATCGTCAAGATCTTAAGAGCGCTGGCAAGATTGATGGCTTCGCCAAGGACCTCGCCTGGAAATTCGCCGTCCGGGTTCTGACGAGTAACCATCCCCTCCAGGGCGCGCCACGGATTCGCGTTCGGGGTCCCAGCAGGCCAGTCGCTCCCATAGGACACATGGACACCGGCCTTGATAAATTCGGCAATTGGCATGGCTTTCGTCACTCGTTCCTCGCCGAGGACCGGTACGTGGGCTTTCATGAGCCCCGACCAGAAGTAGAGGGGCGGAGAAACCTCTGCGATGACGTTGAGGTCCTTCATCCGCTTCATGTCGTCGGGATGCACCCAGACCGGGTGCGCAATTTGAACAGGACTCTCGATTTCGGGATATTCAGCCCGAGCCTTTTCAATAATATCCAGAAGTTTGCGCGTCGTACCATCGCCCACGGAGTGAAGCGAAAGCATCAGGTTATTGCCGAAATCTTTGGGCAGGGCCGCAACCTGTTCCACTGTCAGGGTCCAGATGCCGAGGCTCTCCGGATTGTTCGCATAGGGTTCCAGCATGATCGACGTGCCGCTCATGGGAGTTCCATCAGCCACATATTTCACCGTATCCGGATCGATCAGACGGGTTCGGTACTTGTCTCGATCCGCGATCACACCGTAAGGATCCATTTCTTCAGCCAAATAGCCATTCATAATGATGGCGCCATCCACACGTAGCTTCAGCTTTCCCTCGTCATCGAGGGACTTGTAGCCCTCCAAGGCAGACCGGCTGGTCGACATGTCCTTTATTGCGGTGACGCCATAGGCGTGGACGATCTGTTGGGATAAGAGAATGGCCTCTCTGTGTTTCTCGAGCGATGGGGGTGGAACCTTACTCATGACCGGGAAGATACCCATTTCTGCAAGGTATCCAGTCGGCTCCCCGGTTACAGGATCCATGTAGATCACCCCGGTAGCCGGTTGGGGAGTGTCTCTGGTGATGCCCGCAAGTTCCAGTGCCTTCGAATTGGCCACCGCGTTGTGATTGGTCTCGTCAATCAGGATTACCGGTCTGTCGGATACCACTTCGTCGATCAAGCTTTTGTGCGGTCGCCCATTTTCAAAGTGAGCGTTGCCCCATTTCTGACCCTGGATCCAACCGTCGCCTGGATTCGCTTTGGCATACTCGACCAACACTGCCTGGATTTCTTTGGGATTCATGGCTTCGGTTATCGACAGCTTGTTGGTGACCATATCGATGGTTTGGCCGGCAGTCGCGAAGTGAATATGCGTCTCCTGCACGCCCGGCATCGCGAATCCGCCGCCCAGATCGACGACCTCTGTCGCCTTGCCGGTCACCGCCGCGACCTCCTCGTTTGAACCGACGACCAAGAACTTCCCGTCCTTGATCGCCACTGCCTCGGCCCATGGTTGGGCCTCATTGACGGTGTAGATCTTCCCGTTGGTGTAGACCGTGTCGGCCACGTTTGCCGGCTGCTGGGCGCAGGCCACGAGGGCCAGAAGCGCGACGAGGACTGCAGTTCGCTGGAGCATTTTTGGGTCCTTTCGTTGTTGCGCCGTTTTGGGATCGGGAACGGAATCCGGATCGATCGGAAGTGGTACTAGCGGCAGTGGATCCCGATGTCGCGGCGCTCGGCGCGCATGTCGAGCACGGCGGAGTCGGTGGCCATCGAGGCCTGCTGCACGGTGTCGATGTCGGAATCGTGCTGGACGATGGTGTTGAACGCCTGATGGGCTCGGGCGGTGTCCTTGGAATCCACCGCAACCATGGCCTCGAGCCAAAGCGCTGCAAGTTGGTGGTTGTGGACCGACGACGTGGCGGCGACCCCGGCAAGCGCCCTCGCGCGATCAGGGTTGCAACCGCGAAGTGCCTTGTAGCCCTCCCAGGCATCGGGGCCGATGGCCTGGATGATCGCCCGTTCGGCGTCGTCCCGCTCGTCCACCACATCCTGGATGCTCCGCGCCGACTTGGCGCGGAGGCGCTCCTGTTCGGCGAGACGAGCTTCCCGTTCCATCAGATCACGTTCCCGCTTCGAGGCCTCCATCTCGCGATAACGTTGCTCTCGCTCGGCCATCTCGCGATCCCGCTGCGCCATGTAGGCGTCGTACTCGGCCCGACGGCGGGCCTCTTCTCGGGCCCGGTACTCGGCCTCGCGCTGCTTCCGTTTCGTGTTCTTGCCGCCGGTGGCCATATTCGCGATTCCGCCGCCGGCGGCTCCGAGGGCGGCACCTGCGGCGACATCTTCGAGGACGTTGCCGTCACCGAGCGCGAGGCCGAGCAGCGCGCCGATCCCGGCGCCCTTGCCCATGTACTGGGCCTCCGCCACCGAGGGATTCCCGGCGACAGCGACCGCGACGATGATGACGATTCCGAACGAACGAACGGTGAGTTTCCGGATCATGGTGCTCCTCCTCAGCGGCACACGATCCCGAGATCGCGGCGTTCGCCGCGCATGTCGAGCACGGCCTGGTCGGTCGTGATGCTGGCCTGTTGCGGGCTGTCGATGTCGGGGTCGACGGCCACCAGCTCATTGAAGATGGCGTGCGAGCCCTCGATGTCGGCTCGATCGACCGCCACCATGGCCTGCAGCCAGACCGAGGTGATTCGAAAGGTGGGATCGTCCGACGTCGCGGCGACCCCGGCGAGGGCGATGGCCCGGTCGTAGCGGCAGCTCCGCAGGGCCTTGTAGCCCTCCCAGTTGTCGGGGCCGATGGTCTCGATGAACGTTGTCTCAGCCTCGTTGACCGCGGTCACCGCTTCGCTGAGCTCTTTCTCGAGCTCGGCGATCCGCGCCTCCCGGGCGGCGAGATCCTGCTCCTGCTTGCTTCGTTTGTAGTCGTCGCGGGCCTTCTGACGACCCTCGTCGTATTGTTGCTGCTTGGCCTGCTGGCCCTTCTGGACCTCCTTGGTGATGGCCCCGGCGGCGGCGCCCACCAAGGCTCCCCGCGCGGCGTCCTCGAGGATATTGCCGCGACCCAGGGCGAGGCCGAGAAGAGCGCCGATTCCCGCACCCTTCTTTGCGTTGAATCCGTCTTCCTTCTGGTTGGCCTGAACGTCCGGTGCGGCCAGGATCAGACCGGCACAAACGATGAACGCGACGGCCAGGGTCGCCGCGCGTCGAAAGCCACCACTGTGAAGTCGTTTCTTCATTTCTGCCTCCACGATGCCTCCGCTCGGGCGTTCTGGACTCGTTCGCCTATGCATCCAACAGATCCGCGATTATCGCCTCGATCTCTCTGTCGAGCGCCGAGACCAACTCGTCGAACTCGGCCGTGCGCGCCTCCGCCTCGGGATCGTTTGAGGCACTCCAGAACGACCGGGCCCGGGCCGCTTCTCGACGCTCCTCGAGCGTCTCGCAGAAGACGGGATGGTATTTACAGAGACGGATCGTCTCCGGATCATCGACGCACCGTCGCGGTTTTCGGTGACTCATTTGCGGTCAAGGTTATGGACCGGGCGCCGTCGAATGAAGTAATGAACAGGTATGTTACCTTTGACGGCGTCCGTTAAACACAACAGGGGCAAAGAGAAACAGCGGTCAATGGCAAGCGATCAGAAATCCGAACACGAGGACATCGAGCGGCAGCTCGACCGGATCCTCTCCAGCGCGGACTTCCAGGCGTCTGATCGGCTGAGCGACTTCCTCCGATACGTCGTTCAGGAAACCCTCGCCGGCCGCGGCAGGCAGATCAAGGGCTACACCGTAGCCACCCGGGTCTTCGACCGGCCCGACGACTTTGACCCCGTCACCGACCCCATCGTCCGGATCCAGGCCGGCAGGCTCCGCCGGCGGCTCGACGCCTACTACCACAACGAGGGCGCCGATGATCCGGTGGTGATCTCGATCCCCAAAGGTCGGTATGTGGCCGCGTTCGATGCGGCGTCTCCGTCTGAACCGCTGACCACCGATACAGATCCGACGAACGGACGGTCGAGCACCAACCCTAGGGTTGCGGTGCTGCCCTTCTTCGTCATCGGAGCCGGAGAGGACATTCAGATCCTCGCCGACGGCATCTCCGAGGAGCTCAACGTCGGTTTCACCCGATTCATGGGTCTCGACGTGATCAGCCGCTACACGACCCGGCGGTACGCAGGATCCAAGGCGTCGATCGAGGAGGTCGCTCGCGAACTCGGCGCGAGATTCGTCGTCACCGGATCGGTGCGCCGAATGGCGGAGTCGGTCAAGGTCGTGGCGCAGCTCTCCGACACCGAGTCCGGCCGCCAGTTGTGGGCGGAGACCTTTGCGCGCGAAATATCCACCAACGGGCTCTACGAGATCGAGGAAGAAATCACCAGGGAAGTCCTCTCCCGGATCGGCGACGAGGTCGGAGCAATTCCTCGGCAGCTGGCTCTCGAGTCGATCACAAAAAGAGCCCGGGACCTCAGTGCGTACGAAGCGACGCTGCTGTTTTATCGATACAACAGCGTCAATCCGAACATTCATCAGCAGGTCCGAAAGGCTCTCGAAAGCACGGTCCTGACAGATCCCGACTATGCAATCGCCTGGGCCCTCCTCGCCGAGTTCTATGTCGACAGCGCCCAGATGAGTGAACAGTTCGAAGGGCCGGCAGATCCCCTCAAACTCGCCCACCGCTACGCCCATCACGCCATCAATCTCGACCCCATGTGCCAGCAGGCATGGGCATCACTGGCGTATGTCCACTTCGCTCTCGGGCGATACGAGACCTGCGTCGAGGCCGCCGAACGCACCATCGAGCTCAATCCCAATAGCTCGTTTCTGGTGGCCCACGCGGCGTTTTGGATCGGTCTCTCGGGTCAGTACAAGCGTGGAATGGAACTCATCGACGAGGCGGCGAATCTGAATCCGAACCAGCCCGGCTGGCTTCAACTGGTCGCGCTGCTCTATCACCTGGACCGCGGCGAGTTCCAGCAAGCGCTGGCTCGAGCCCAGAGATTCCGCTGGCCCGCGTTGGCGTGGGACTCCATCCTCTGCGCCGCTACCGGCGCATTGTGCGGTGAACACGACTTCGCCGCTGCATCCTACCGCGAGTTCACCGAGCTCTTTCCGGAAATCAAGGCCGACCCGAACGGATACATGGCCGCCTTTGTCCACAACGAGGAGCACCTGGCAACGCTGCTCGGTGGACTCGAGAAGGCAAAAGGCCTGGTGCTCGCCTGAAACCTCGCCCGTTACTTACCTGTTCGTTACTCCAGTTTCGGCGCCCCCGGCGGGATACTCGCTGCAACGATGCAACGAGCGAGATCCACGATCGAGACCGCGCCGCCGTCGGGTGAAGCCGCGTTGAGGGTCAGCTTTTTCATTCCCGAGGAAGACCGGCCCGACACGTTGCTGGGCCTCGAACCCGATCGCGACTGGCAGAAAATGCGCCGCAAGCAGCGGTGGGTGCTGCAGACGGCGCTACGGCTCCGTGACGCCGGCTGCAACGTCGAGATCACCGGTCGGATCCCCAGCGAGGGAATGGTTGTCTACCACGCCCGTCACGGGAAACACCTGATGCGGCAGATCAACGGTCGGGGCCGGCCCATCCTGGTCGGGATCCGGGGCGACAACCGCGAGTCGGTGATGGCCGATTTCGAGATCGTCCAGAACGGTAGATTCCACGACGGCGAGCGCCGCTTCTTCATCCCCTATTGGCCGCAGCCCGGGTTGGTGCCCCGAGACCCGCGCCGGGGCGAGAGAGTCGAGCGGATCGCCTTCAAAGGGTTCCAACAGAATCTCCACCCGGACTTTCTGAGCAGCTCCTGGAAAGACTGGTGCTGCGAGCACGGGCTCGACTGGGTGATCGACACGGTGCCCTGGGAGCGGTCGGAGGAGGTGGGTGTCGAGGCGGATTGGCACGACTACTCGGATATCGACGTCGTTCTCGCAATTCGCCCGCCGGCGACCCGGTCCCACGAACGGAGGGGCCACACGTCCAAACCCGCGAACAAGTTGGTTAACGCGTGGTTGGCGGGTGTTCCGGCAGTGCTCGGTGAGGAGTTCGCCTACCGTGAGGCCGGCAGCCCCGGTGTCGACTATCTCGAATCCGACACTCTCGAGGAGGCCAAGCGGTCCATCCTACGCCTTCGCCACGAACCCGAGACCTACAGGCGCATCGTCAATGCAGGCCAAGCCAAACTCGCGGCCTTTCAGGTCACGGCCATCGTCCGGGAGTGGCAATCGCTGCTGTATCACCGGATTCCGGAGATCATCGGCCGGAACCCGGTCGTATGGAGCTCCCGCCGCCTCCTCGGCGCCCGGACGGTGGCCCGGAAGATCGTGCGTTTGCTCCACGCCCGGCCCGCGAGGTGAACGGAATGGCCGTGAACGCCCTTTCAAGATCATCGAGTCCAACCCGATCCTCGATCGTCGGTGAGCCGGTTTCGACTTGGTTTTTTGTCCCGGACGCCGATCGCCTCGATCGACTGGAGCACCTCGACCCCGATCGTGACTGGCACCGAATGCTCAATGGTCAGCGGTGGGTGGTGCAGACGTGCCTCCGTCTCACGCGAGCCGGTGAGCCGGTTCGGTTGGTCGATCGCGTACCGAGCCGGGGCACCCTGGTCTACCACGCCAAGCACGAGCGGGAGGTGCTCTCACAGCTCAATGGACACAGGGATCTCGTGCTTGTATCGATCCGGGCGGATAAGCGGGAGTCGCGGCACGCCGATCTCGAGGTGGTCCAGAACGGGCGTTGGGCCGACGCCGGCCGCCGACACCACATCCCCTACTGGCCGCAGCCGGGTCTGATGCCGCGCGACCCGGATCGCGGATCGAGGGTCGAGCGGGTGACCTTCAAGGGCTTCGACGTCAATCTCCATGAATACTTTTTCGGCCGGGAGTGGCGGCGCTGGCTCCTTGACAACGGCTTCGAGTGGGCCCACCACTCGATGGGGTTCGAGGACTCGGAGCGGGACGGGGTCGCCGTCGAGTGGCACGACTACCGCGACATCGACGCCGTCGTCGCCTTTCGGCCGAAACCCGAGGGTCGGTTGGGCCGGCGAGGGTTCACCAGCAAGCCCGCCACCAAGCTCTACAACGCATGGCACGCCGGGGTCCCGGCGATCCTCGCCCCGGAGTACGCCTACCGCGAGCTCCGCCGATCCGAGATCGACTATCTCGAAATCCTCGCCCCCGAGGACGCTCGCGGGGCGCTGCTCCGGCTGAGGCACGAGCCCGACCTTTATCGGTCGATGGCCGAGAACGGGCGGCTTCGGGCTACCGAGTTCACCCACGACGCCATCGTCCAAAGCTGGTCCGAGCTGCTTAACATCACGGTTCCCACCCTCAAGCGATCGAGGTCGTTCCGGGCGCTTGGGAAGCTCCCGATCACCTGGCGGGGCAGGCTTCGCAATCTCCTGCGCCACCTGGCGCGGCGGCCTGGGAAATGACGAGCACGCCGCCGACCGTGGTGCCCGAGGTCAAACCGCGGCCGTCCCGCCGGAGCACCGTCCTACGGCTCATCGGGATGCTCAAGCCGTGGCGGCGCTGGATCATCCTCAACAACGCGCTGGTCATCCTCGGTTCCATCCTCGGCGTCGTGTCGCTGGTGGCGGTCTTCCCGTTGCTTCAGGTCGTCTTCCAGGACGGTAGCGCGCCACCCGCCGCCCCCGTCGCCGAGATCGCGTCCGTTTCGACCACGGGCGATATCGGGTTCTTCGAGAGCCTGGGAAACCGCAAGGACCGTATGATCGCTGAGTTCGAGAGGCGGGCCGCTGTCGACCCGCTCGGGACCGTGCGCCTGGTCTGCCTGGTACTCATCGGGGCAGCGCTCCTCAGGGTCCTAGTGCAGGTGGGTTCCGGTTTGTGCATGGCGTATGTGGAGACCCGATTCCTCCGTGAGCTGACCCGCACCCTCTACCTCCACATCCTCCACCACGACATGGTCTTCCACGCCTGGTTTCCCATCGGCAAGCTGCTTTCCCGGTTGACGGTGGACATGAACCGGCTCCAGACCCTGATTCAGCTGGTCTACGGGACCAGAATCCGGGAGCCAATTACGCTCGCCTCGCTGACGATCCTGCTCTTCGCCATCGACGCGAAGCTGGCCCTGGCCGCCATCGTCACGCTCCCGATCCTGGTCCTCCCCGGGCTCGCCCTCGCCCGAAAGGTGCGCGTCGTCTCGGGCAAGGAAATCGGTGAGGACGCCTCGATGCTGGAGTTGCTGGAGGAGCAGCTTTCGGGCGTGGCCCTGATCAAATCGCACCACGCCGAGGCCCGGGAGTCGTCGCGGTTCCGCGACGAGAGCGAGCGGGTCTTCGACCGCCGCCGCCAGCGCTCGGTGCTGGTGGCCGTCACCGACCCGCTCTCCGAGTTGGGCGCCACCGTCCTCATCGTCGCCCTGATCCTCCTCGGCGTCGTCGTGGTCTACGAGCGGGACTGGGTCGAGGGGGCGACCTTTCTCTTCTTTCTGATCACCCTGAGCCAGTTCTACCGGCCGCTCAAGAAACTGCTCAAGCTCAACGTGACCCTGCAACGGCCGTTGATGGCGGCCAAGGCAATCTTCAAGACCCTCGATGTCGAACCACGGATGGTCGAGAGCGCCGATGCGAAGCCGTTCCCGTCCGGCTTCAACGAGATCGGGCTCGACGAGGTGTGGTTCAAGTACGGCTCGAAAGAGCACTGCCCCTGGGTGCTCCGGGATCTCCACCTGACGATCCGTCGCGGTGAACTCGTAGCCATGCTGGGCCACAATGGCAGCGGCAAGACCACGGCGGCGTTGCTGCTCGCCAGATTCTACGACCCGCTGGCCGGGGCCGTGACGGTGGAAGGGGTTGATCTCCGCCAGATCCGGCAGTCGGAGCTTCGCCGCTCCGTCGGTCTCGCCCATCAGGACGCCATCATCTTCGATCTGACGGTGGCCGAGAACATCGCATTCGGGGTCCACCCGGACGAGATCGACACGGATCGCGTACGCAAGGCAGCCAGCCGGGTCGGGATCGAGGATTGGGTCGAGCAGCTCCCGCAGGGACTCGACACCTGCCTCGGACGGCGGGGAGAGCGGCTCTCCGGCGGCCAGCGACAGCTCATTGCCCTCGCCAGGGTCTTGTACTTCGACTCGCCCATCATCATCTACGACGAACCGATCCAATACCTCGACCCGCTGGCCATGCAGAGGATCTCGCGGTTGATCGCCGGGCTCAAGGGCTCGAAGACCATCCTGATGATCACCCACAGCCTAGAGCTCGCGGAGATGGCCGATCGGCGCGTGGTTCTGAGCAATGGTTCCATCGTCGCAGACAGCGGGCGCGACGACCTCGATCGGCTGCTGCTGCTCGACCACCTCCGGTCCGAGGCCTCGTAACACCCTCGTCGTCAGCCAATCTGGCCCTTGGCAACCGGGCTCCGATTGACGACATCGGATACCGAAGGCGCGAGGATCTCGGCGAACCGCCTGCAGGCGGTGGTGGACTATCCGACGGCGATGACCGGGATGGTGCCTGACGGCTTCCGCATCGGAGTCGAATTCGATCTATAACGGAATTGACCTGATTCGTTTCAGACAAACACGGGCGGGAGGGCATCCCGCGTCGTGAACCACGGGATGGTGAACCCGAATTCTCGAACAGAGCCCTTTTCGTTGGCTGCCGCCACCATCCGTGTGCCCAGCTCGAGCTGGGCGTGGATCGTAACGAGGATCAGAAAATTGACCCCGACGATCGCTGCGATCCGTTGAGTTTTCCGCATGAGTCGACGATGATTACAAGGGCTCGGTCGTCGTGACGCCGCGGACCGATCCGACATATCTCCTCCCGTACCGGTTGGCTGGAATCACATCGAAGACCGCCCACACCATTTCAGATACTCTGAACCCGGACAACCGACGGATCATTCGGTCTGGAATCGACGTGAACCATCTCAGATTCAATAGTGTGTGAGCTTCGGGCGATTCGTGCGATACCGCTCGTAGGCGTCTTTCCACGACGAAGACATGACCTCGAAGTCGACGAGGCCTTCCCACTTGTTGTAACCGCCGAGCCGGAAGTTGCCGCACCATTGACAGAGCTGGCGCAGCTCCTCCGCCATGAGGTCGTCCCGATCAGGGAGCTCCTTACGGCCGATGTCGAGACCGATCACCCGGTCGATGCCGGCGGCGACGGCGCACGGGTAGTAACCGTAGGCATTGAGCCCCGTGCCGCAGTGCTGAGGCACCCTGCAGCCCATCGAGTAGTCGACCCATCGGTGGAGCCCGGAGTCTCGCGGCGCCAGATTGAAGGGGTAGAAGAGATTGCGGACCCCGGTCTTGGCGGTACTGACGACCTTGATGTCGGGCGGCAGCCGGTCGAGGACGGCCCCGACCTTGTCTCCATACCCATTGGTGTGGACCGCCAACAGCATTTTTGGAGAATGCCGCCGCCTGTAGTCCGTCAGGAGAGCGACGATCTCGAAGAACTGTGGGTGGACCGTGGGCTCGCCGCCGAGCAACCGGACGCGACGCCACATGACGCCCTTGTCGACGCTCTCCTTCAGGAACTTCTCGATCTGCTCCACCGTCACCCGGTCGCCGCCGGGCGCCTGCCGGACAGACCGGTTGCAGTTGAAGCACGAGAGATTACAGGCGTAGGTGATGTCGATCTCGATCCAGTCCTTGGCCCGTTTGTACTTCGGCCCCAGCACCGCCGCCACCGGTCTGAGAGCGCGAACCGTTCCAAAGACCCCCTGGAGGGTCTTCTTGAATGGCTTTTTCATGTCGGCAAACCCCGGCCCAGCTGCGCTGGACGTCGCCTCAACACCGCAATGGGATGTGTCATGCGTAGAACAACATTCTCGCCGCCGGAGACATTTCTCCCGCGCCCAAGCACCACCAAACGCGCAGAAAACGCCCCCGGTGGAAACGACCAAGGAAATCACCGTCCTCGTCTCTGCAATCGCCGAGCTCGACGGGGTCGCGAACAGAGAGATCATCCTCGCGCAGCCGGCCCCCACCGAGTCGGAGGCCGAGGCCTTTTACTTTCTCGAGTGTGTCCTTGTGTTTTCCTGGTTTCACTCAAACGAGGAGAGGCTGACCCACATCATCGGCGGCTCCGGAATCCCGGTAGCCATGACCGACAGCGGGCGACTCATCGCCTTTAACGGCACGGATTTCCCCTACTGGACCGAAACAACCAGTTCCCTCGCGCGGGAGTTCTCGATGATGTGTACCACCATATCTCGCTCAACCGCGAGGTTGGATTGCCGGCAGCGCGGCCGCCAGCAATCAAGCCAAGCTCGACGAGCTGGGGTGGAAGGCCGTCACAGGAGTCCGGGCAAACCACCTGCCGAGGATCCCGTGGGCACTCCTTCCCGAGGAGGTCGACAACGAGGAGGCGGAATACTGAATTCGCTCAACTTGAGCTATCTCGCCGCGACCCCGCCCAATCGGGACGTCAATGGACGTCTCTCGGTTGGGAGTTCTGATGAATCGGCCGGACTAGAATGGTGATCCACGAAGGTGGCCAGTGCCCTCGGAAAAACCAGAGCTGGGTATCCGGAGTTTCAGACTTCGAAAGCGATAGACGAGGAGGAACATCGATGCAAATACGACGTTTGCAGTTCTCGGTGGCGTTGATGGTAATCGGGTTGGTTTCGTCGTCGGCATTTTCGGAAGATATGGACGCTCAAGTGCGCGAGTTCGATCTTCGGCCGTCACTCAATGGCGCGTTGATCGCGGAGCTGGCGGAGGACCAGTTGGACGCGGCGACGGATCCTCTTCTTCGTCAGCAACGCGCCATCGCCCTCATGATGCCAACCATGGCGAAGGAGGGTGGCGACGGGGGTGGTGGCTCATCGACCAGGAAGCGTCCCGGTGATTGGCTGGTCGGCGGCTTTGACAAGACCTCGCGTTGGGTGACGGCGGGAACGTTTGTCGCCCTCGGCGGATACATGGTTTTTGCCGATGAGGATCAGGTCAAGGAGCTCGGAGACATCACCCAGATCGTTCCACTGGCGGCCGGCCTCGGGTTCGGGCTCGGCGCCCGTGACTGGCAAGGCTTGGTGCAACTTGGCCTCGCCGGGGGAACTTCGTTCGTGCTGACCCACGGCATCAAGGAAGTGGCCCAGAAGACCCGTCCCGACACTTCGGGCAACAATTCCTTCCCCTCGGGCCACACCTCGGCCTCGGTCACCGGCGCCGCTTTTATCTGGCGGCGCTACGGACCGAAGTGGGGCGCTCCGGCCTCGCTCTTCGCCACCTACACCGGTCTGAGCCGCGTGATCGGGGAGAAGCACTTCATGGACGATGTGCTTTCGGGTGCGGCCATCGGCCTGATCTCCAACTGGCTGTGGACCGATCCCATCGACGAGCGGGTCCAGATGGCGCTCTTTCCGACCAAGGGCGGCGCGGGTGTCAACTTCACCGTTGACCCGTCGGCGCCGAAAACAAACGCGACCGCCCACAAACGCTGGGGCCAGGTGCCGACCCGCTACTTCATGTGGGAAATCGGCGGCGCTGAGGTGACTCAGAACGATGTTGTCGCCCCCAACCCCGGCGGCACTCCCATCGATTTCCAGTTCAACGAGGAGAACGACCCGACCACCACCGCCTTCCTCGCGCTCAATTGGTCCAACGAGAAGGGTCAGTACGATCTCTATGGAGCGTTCGCCCCATTTGAGATCCGCGAGGTCGTCGAGCTCGACGAGGACATCGACTTCGGTGATGTCACCATTCCGTCCGGCACCACGGTCCAGACCCGCTACATCTCCTACGACTATCGCGCCGGATTCAATTGGGCGGTGGTCAACAAGCCCGGTTTCCGGCTGCTCTTCGGCGGTTCGGCGGCGGTGCTCTACACCGAGGTTGGGTTGGAGGAGGAGAACGGTGCCGATGTCTCGAGATCGACCACCGTCGTCCGTCCGATGATCGACGGCAGCTTCGACTGGAGTTTCGCCAAACGGTGGCTGCTCTTCGGGAGTGCCGGATGGTGGGGGGATTCAGACGTGACCATCTTCGACGCAACCGCCCAGCTCGGCTTCCGCGTCCACCCCAAGTGGACCCTCTCCCTCGGCTACCGCCTGGTCGAACGCTCGATCAAGGAGCAGAAGCTTTACACCAACATGGATCGGAACCAGATCGCATTGGGCGTCTTCTACGGGTGGTAGGTTTCGGTACCACCGGGTAACGTGCGCTGTGGTATCGGCGACGACAACCACTCCAATATCGGCACACGAACACCGCCCCGTTCTCGCGAAGGGGAGCACAGGGGAGCATTTTCGGCCCCATAGACGACAAACGCCGCCCTCGGTGAGCGGCTAAGTGCTTTGTCTGTGGTGGTGGAGCCGATCGGGATCGGCCGTGCCGGGAACGAGCGGCTCGCGGTCCTAGCTGCGATCCCCGAAGAGCGGGAACGTGTCGCAGGTGGTTCGGCGTGCGTAGGACCGCCCGCTCGTCGTGGCACGGGGCCGCACGCATCGCGCGCGAGCAACAATAAGTGAGATCTCGAGGAGGCTCCACCACACGAAAAACCCGCCGGATGGCGGGTTTGATCTTCGGATTGGTGGAGCCGAACGGGATCGAACCGTCGACCTCCTGAATGCCATTCAGGCGCTCTCCCAACTGAGCTACGGCCCCACGAGGGAGCGTAGTTGTAGCAAATGGTCGGGGGTGTGTCAATCTCCGACTCGTGTTGGGGATGCGATTGATGAATCCCGGCATCAAGATGGATGTTAAGATAGCGGCTGCGGGGAAGCGCGTGGAGTCTGGTGGCTTCCGCGGACTTCAAATCCGTTGGGCCGGCTCTTGTCGGGTCGGTCGGAGGGTTCGATTCCCTTGCGCTTCCGCCATTTTTGTCGAGTTCTGTTTCCTTGGGGGGTAGTCGGGGTCGATGGTGAGCGAAGAGTTCGTATTCAGGGGAGATCTGGAGAGTGATTCGCTGCCGGAGATTCTGGCCACGATTCACCGTCACAGCGTTCCCGGGGTTTTGAAATGTACGCGCGATGATGTGACGAAGAGCGTCTACTTCGCCACCGGCGACATCATTTTTGCGACCTCCACGGATCGTGAGGAAAGCCTCGGTGAATCGCTCCTCAGAGAAGGTCTCATCACTGACGACCAGCTCCGCCTGTCATCGGACGAACTCAAACGAACCCCCGGACGACGCCACGGTACGGTGCTCGTGCAGATGGGTTTTCTCGAACCGCACGAGCTCGGGTCGGCCGTGAGGAAGCAGGTTCAGTCGATTGTCTGGAGCCTCTTCGCATGGATTTCGGGTTCGGTGACCTTTCGGGTCGGGACCTTCCGCGACGATGAGGTCTACAAGATCAAGATCCCTACCGCTAAGGCGATCTTGGAAGGATGCCGTTTCCTTGCTGATCCCAAGGACGTGACGGCGAGACTCGGCGGCCGAGGTGCCATTCTCCGGCCTGTGAAACGACCGGCGCACCTCGAGGGACTCCGACTCGAGGATGAGGAAAAACAGCTTCTCAAGCTCACGGATGGCTCACGGACCTTGTATGAGTTGTGCGAGGCGGGGCCGCTGAACCCGGGAATCAACGCTCGGATTCTTTACGCCATGCTGGCCATCGAACTCATCGGGCGGGAGCTCACATCGAAAGCCGTTCGAATTCAGGTCAGGGACCGCTGAGCTCATGCCGCTGTACGAGTACGAGTGTTTCCTCTGTGGAAACCGTTTCGAGCGGATCCAGCGCCCCACGGCCGATCCGGTTGAGGTGTGTCCGGAGTGCGGCGGATCGGTTCGCAGATTGCTGGGGACCCCGGCGCTGCAGTTCAAAGGTAGCGGTTGGTATGTCACCGACTACGGCGGGGGACGCAGCCAGGGAACAACATCGGCCCCCAACGGCAACGGCACAATAAAGACCGACAATGGCGCCGACAAGTCCACAACGCCCGGCAAGGACGTCAAAGCCGGCGATTCCGACTAGCCGGTTTCACCCTCTGGATTCAGTTCTCCGGAGTGGAAGGCTCAATCACTCGAAGGAAATTCCGGGACTCGTTCGAAGGCGAGCTTCGCACCCTCGGTGACATTGTGAAGGGTCGCAGCTCCGGCCGGGATTTCGAGGACTGCCTTCGCCGCCTGTTTGGGCGTGAACCGCGGACACGGTTCACCGGGACAGGGTTGTGCGTCGATCACGACATCGACGACGGTTCCGGTTGAATCCAGATAAACGAGGTCGAGGGCCACGAGTGTGTTCATCATCCAGATGCTCGGCAGGCGCTCTTCGGCGAATATCAGCAACATGCCCCGGTCCCGGGGAAGCTTGGGACGGAACATCAGTCCCTGTGCGAGTTCTTCCGGGGTGATGGCGAGCTCGAGGGTGACCTCGAAACCATCGGGCAGCAGAACGCGAGCCATTTCCATCGGCGGCGTGTCGGTCACGGTCGGAGGCTCGTTCTCGCTCGGTGCGGTCGATGTTGCAATGGTGTCCGGGGAAGGTGCGCAGGAGCCGGTCACCAAGATCAGAATCAACAGAGGGAGCGCCAGGTGGCGGAGCGAGATTGCCGCTGGCGGGAAGCTGGTGTGGGTCATGATCTCTCCAAGAGGGCGTCGGGCTCAGTCGTCATCGTTGGCGAGCCCGAGCTTCTCGGCATGATACCGGAACGCGCGGTACGACAGTCTCAGAAGTTCGGCAGCGCGCTTCTGCTGCCCTCCGCTCTTCTCCAGGGCCTGGCGCATCAGGTCGGCCCTGACGGTGCTCAGATGCTCCTCGAGATCGATGCCCTCTTCAGGGAGACCCATGTGATCGAAACTGCTGGTGTTCTTGTGCGTTCCCCGCAGATGATCGGGCAGGCTCCCCGAGGAGATGAGTTCGGATGTCTCGAAGGCGACCGTCCGTTCGATGATGTTCTCGAGTTCTCGGACGTTGCCCGGCCAGGTGTATGCCTGAAGGACCCGGACGGCGTCCGGGGTGAGTCTCTTGTTGTCGATTCCGAAACGAGTACACGTCCGCTCGACAAAGTGACGAGCGAGATCGGGGAGGTCGTCGGCTCGTTGGCTCAGGGGCGGCAGATGGAGGTGGAGGACGTTGAGCCGGTAAAAGAGATCCTCTCGGAACGTGCCCTCTTCGACATCGGCGCGGAGATCCCTGTTTGTCGCCGCCATGACCCTGACGTTGAACTCGACCTCGCGGGTTCCGCCCACGGGGCGCACACGGTGCTCCTGGAGTACGCGCAGGAGTTTCGCCTGCATGGGAGGAGTCAACTCTCCGATCTCGTCGAGCAGGAGGCTGCCGCCATGTGCATCGACAAAGAGCCCGGCGTGATCACGGACCGCACCGGTGAACGCGCCCCGGACATGACCGAAGAGTTCTGACTCGAGAAGACCCTCGGGCAGGGCGCCGCAGTTGACGCTCAGAAACGGTCCATCCGCATTGTTCGAAGCGGCGTGAATGGCCCGGGCGAGAAGTTCCTTCCCGGTGCCGCTTTCGCCGGTAATCAGGACGGTGGACGGCGTTAGGGCGATCCTCGGGATCATGTCGAGGATCCGTTGGATCGGTGCGCTCGAACCGATGAATTCGGTCACCTCGAAGGGTTGGTCATCGGGGCTCTTTTGTGCCAACAGCTTGCTGAGGATCGTCTTGAGATCGTCGACGTTGAATGGTTTTGAAAGATATTCGGCGGCTCCGGCGCGGAGCGCTTCGAGGGCGTGTTGGGGGGTCGTGTGGGCGGTAATGATGATGAACGGGGTGGCGAGTTTGTGGTCGCGGGCGTGACGGAGAACTTCGAGACCGGTGCCGTCGGGAAGCTTGAGATCACACATCACCAGGTCGGGCTGCTCCTCGACCAGTTGGGCAATGCCTTCACCGACGCTGGCCGCCGTGACCACTTCGTACTCCTCGCGCTGGAGGAGGATTGTGAGGAACTCGCGGATCGACTTTTCGTCGTCGACGACGAGGATGCGTTGTGCTCTCATGCCTCCCCCATGACGTTGGGCAGTTCCACCGTGACTGTGGTCCCCCGAGTGGGAGCGCTCACGATGTCCACCGAGCCACCGTGCTCTTGGACAGCCGAATACACAACGGCCAGCCCGAGACCGGTGCCGGCGGTATGGCTGGTGACAAAGGGTTCAAAAGCGCGGTGGCGGACCTCCTCAGACATTCCGACTCCGTTGTCCCGCCACCTGATGATCGCCATTTGTTCTTTCCGCTCAGCCGAAATTTTCAGCCTACCGCCCTCAGGCATGGCCTGGAGAGCGTTTCGCGAGAGATTCCAGAAGATCTGGCGCAGAAGGTGCTCCTCGCCGAGAAGCATCAATCTGTCCGGCGACTCGAGGACCAGTTCGTGGTTTTCCTTGATCTCGTCTGATCTGCGGAGCAACGCGAGGCAGTCGTTGAGAAGCTGACTGAGATCACACATGGCGTGGGTTGACTGACCGGGTCGGGCAAAGACGAGGAAACCATCGAGGATTCCGGAGAGTCTCCGGCTCTCGTCGACCACGATGTCGAGCAGGCGGCGACCGGTCTGGTCGACTCCGCCCACGGAGCTGAGCATCTGTGCGGAACCGGAAATGGAAGCCAGGGGATTCTTGATCTCGTGCGCCATCCGCGCGGCCATCTCTCCGGTCGCGGCCATCCGATCCCTCATCCGGTCGCGTTCGGCTTCGATGCGGAGCTCGGTCAGATCCTGAAAATTGACGATGAAACCGACCACGGTCGCCGTTTCGTCCTTGAGTGGGTCGACCGACAGACCGAGACGCGTATTGGATCGTTCTAGGGAGCCCTCGACTCGGGCGACGGATTTGCTGCGGGCGCGACTGGCGATGAGGCCCCAGTTGTGCTCTGCGAGTGGCATCACCGCTTCGAGGGGTTGACCGATCTGGCCGTCGACGTTGGTGATGCCGAGAATCGAGGCTCCGGCAGGGTTGATGTAGAGGATTCTGCCCTCGAGATCGGCTGCGAGAATACCTGCGCCCACCGATCGAACCACGTGCTGGGTCAGCGCGACGAACTGCCGCGCCCGCTCGGTTTCCTCCTCGAGCATGGTATGTGCGTGTCGCAACGAGGAGGTGAGATAGGAAACGAGCACCGCCACCAGAACAAAACCGACGATGTGGATCAGGATCTGGGAGAGGACCCTTGATGCGGATGCGGTGACCGGGATTCCCTCGATGGTCGTCGGCAGCGGCAGCAGTTGGTAGTACATGAGAACTGCCTGGAGGCCGTAGGTGACGGCCGAGAGGCCGGCGAAGACAACCCCGCCTGCCGGCAGCATTGCCGCCGCCACCACGATCACAGTCAGATAGAGAAAGGAAAACGGCGAAAAAACGCCGCCGGTCACATAGACGAACCCGGTGACGATGACGAGATCGCCGGTCAGTTGGATGGCCGCCTGGAGACTCGGCGAGAGGCCGCGAATATGGATAACGAGGTAGAACAGCGACAACCCATAGGCGAGCAGGATCAGGCCGTAGAACGATCTCAGCTGAAGAATGAGCTGGGTGTTGACCTGGATGAGCAATAAGCCGAGAAAGAGGGTCGAGACGACAATGAGCCGAAGCCCGATGAGCAGCCGTAAGGTCCTCGGCGATGGAGATGCAGCGGGCGGGGTGTGAGCCCCGCCCGTGCGATCGGCCAGGAGGCTCCTGGCCATTATCCGATCTGACTGATGAGGCTGAACATGGGCAGGTACATGGCGACCACGATGGTGCCGATCACCACACCGAGGAAGGAGATGATGATGGGTTCAAGGAGAGACATCATCCCCTCGACCGCGGCATCGACCTCGTCCTCATAGAAATCGGCGATCTTGTTGAGCATGGTGTCCATGGCGCCGGTCTGCTCACCGACGCCGATCATCTGACAGACCATGGGCGGGAACTGTTCAGTCCGGCTCAGGGGGTCGGCGAGGCTCTTGCCCTCCTCGACTTCCTTGCGGACCATCATGATCGCCTCCTCGATCACCGCGTTGCCCGCGGTGCGGGCGGTGATGTCGAGAGATTCGAGGATCGCCACACCCGAACTCAGCAGGGTACCGAGGGTACGACAGAAACGGGCGACGGCGATTTTCCGCAGCAGAATACCGATGGCCGGGATCTTGAGCATGAGTTTGTCGAGCTGGTAACGTCCGCCTTCGGTCTGGTAGTACTGTCGGGTACCGAAGATGGAGCCCGCGACCACCATCATGATCAGCCACCAGAAGTTGCCGATGAATGTCGAGAGGTTGACAATCACCTGGGTCAGGAAGGGCAGGCTCGCACCGAGACCTTCGAAGAGGGTCGCGAAGACCGGGATGACCTTCCAGAGAATGATGTACACGACGATGAACGCGATGACCACAACGGCGACGGGATAGATCAGCGCCGATCGAACCTGGCTCTTGAGCTTGACGTTCTTTTCGATGTAGTTGGCGAGCCGCTGCAGGATGGTGTCGAGAATACCGCCGGCCTCGCCGGCCGCGACCATGTTGACATAGAGATCGTCAAAGGCCTGCGGATGTTTGGCCAACGCATCGGCCAACGAGAGACCGCCCTCGACGTCCTGCCGGACTTGAAGAAGGACCTTTTGGAAGGCCTTGTTGTCCTGCTGTTGACCGAGGATTTCGAGGCACTGGACCAGGGGCAGTCCGGCGTCGATCATCACCGAGAACTGGCGGGTGAAGACCGCGATGGTCTTCGAGGAGATGCCACCGCCGAACTTCGGCAGCGCGATCTCCTTGCCCTTCTCTTTGACGGTTGTGACGACGATCTGCTGCTTCCTGAGAGCGGCGATGACCCCGTCCTTGCTTTCGCCGATGAGAACGCCTGTCTGCGCGTTCCCGTGGCGGTCGCGTCCCTTCCACTCAAAACTTGGCATCTCAGGTCCTCCTCGGGGCAGCTGGATTCTCGGACTGCGAAATCGCACCGACGCCCCGGTTGATCATGTCCTGGAGTTCGTCCTGATGCGAGCTGTAACCGAGTGCAGTCTGGAGTGAGATCAAACGGCGGTGGTAGAGCGTCGCCAGACTCTGGTTGAACGTCTGCATTCCGTGTTTGATCTGACCCGCTTGCATCATCGAATAGATCTGGTGGACCTTGTCTTCGCGAATCAGGTTCCGAATCGCGCTCGATGGAACCAGGATCTCGCACGCCAGGGACCGGCCCTTTCCCGTCGCCCGGGGCAGCAGGGTCTGGCAGACGATCCCTTCGAGGACAAAGCTCAACTGGGCGCGGACCTGCGACTGCTGGTGTTCGGGGAAGACATCGATGATGCGGTTGATGGTCTGTGGCGCCGAATTGGTGTGGAGGGTGGCGAAAGTGAGGTGGCCGGTCTCGGCGATTCTCAGCGCGGACTCGATGGTCTCCAGATCTCGCATTTCACCGATGAGCACCACATCGGGGTCCTCACGCAGTACCGACCTGAGAGCACCCGGAAACGAGAGAGTGTCGGCGTGGAGTTCTCGTTGGTTGACCATCGCTGTCTTGTGCGTGTGAAGGTATTCCACCGGATCTTCGATGGTGAGGATATGGAGCGGTTTCTCGCGATTGATCTTGTCGATCATCGCCGCCAGCGTCGTCGACTTTCCGGATCCGGTGGGACCGGTGACCAGAACCAGACCGCGGGGTCTTTCGCACAGTCCCGCAACGGCTGGAGGCAGACCGAGCTCCCTGAAACCGAGGATTTCGTAGGGAATCCGGCGGAAAGCGCCGGCCACCGCGCCGCGCTGGACATAGACGTTGGCCCGGAAACGAGCAAGACCTTTGACGCCGAACGAGATATCAAGCTCGAGGTGCTCCTCGAAGCGGTGCTTCTGGGCGTCGGTCAAGACGGAGTAGGCGAGTTTCTTGGTGTCAACGGCGGTCAAGGAGGGTTGATTGAGCGGAACGAGCAGACCGTCGATGCGAACCAGCGGCGGAGAGTTGGTCGTGAGGTGGAGATCCGTCCCTCCCTTCTCAACCATTGTCTTCAGAAGTTGATGCAGGCTGACAGTCATCTCAGAACCTTTCCATCCGACTACAGCACGGACTCGCGGACGACTTCCTCAATGGTGGTGACGCCGTCGCGAATTTTTTGCAGACCCGAGTGGCGCAGGCCGATCATGCCCTCCTCCATCGCCTTTCGGCGCAACTCGATGGCCGTTGCTCCCGACAAGATGAGTTCGCGAATGTCCTCCGAGATGGTCATCACCTCGTAGAGTCCGACCCGGCCCTTGTAGCCCCGTTGGTTGCAGTTGTCGCAGCCGCGTCCGCGGTAGAGCTGGATCTCGGGAGCTTCGGCTTCGGAAAATCCAACGTTGAGCAACGCTTGGATCGGTGCATCTTCCTCTTCTTTGCAGTTGGAGCAGATTCGCCTGATCAGCCGCTGCGCGACGATGAGGTTGACCGATGTTGCAACGAGAAACGGCTCGATACCCATGTTCATGAGCCGATTGATGGTCGATGGGGCGTCGTTGGTGTGCAGCGTCGAGAGCACGAGGTGACCGGTGAGCGACGCCTTGATCGCGATCTCGGCGGTCTCGAAGTCGCGAATCTCACCGACGAGGACGATATTCGGGTCCTGGCGAAGGAAAGACCTCAGGGCAGCAGCAAAATTGAGCCCGATGTTCTCCTTCATCTGAACCTGGTTGATGCCCGGCAGCTGGAATTCGACCGGATCCTCGGCGGTCATGATGTTGACTTCGGGGGTGTTGATCCGCGACAGAGCCGAATACAGGGTGTTGGTTTTCCCGGACCCCGTGGGGCCGGTCACCAGGACCATACCGTAGGGCTGCGTGATGCAGTGCTCGAAGTTCTTCAAGCTCGATTTTTCGAACCCGAGCTTGGTCATATCGAGCATGAGATTGTCTTTGTCGAGAAGGCGCATGACGATCTTCTCACCATGCAGGGTGGGCAGGGTCGAAACGCGGTAGTCGAGTTCCTTCAGTTTTCCCTGCAGCTTCATTTTGATCTTGATGCGACCATCCTGAGGCAGGCGCTTCTCGGCGATGTCCAGACGAGCCAGGATTTTGAGACGCGAGCAGATCGCGTCCCGGAGCTTCATCGGCGGGTTCATGATCTCGTAGAGCACACCGTCGATGCGGAAGCGGACCCGATAGCTCTTTTCGTAGGGCTCGATGTGGATATCCGAGGCTCCACGCTTGAGGGCATCGGTGAGGATGAGGTTGACCAGCCGAACGACCGGGGCTTCGTCAGCGGCAGCCTCGTCGTCGGAGATCGCAAGATCTTCTTCCTCGTCGTCTTCGAGTACCTCGAGGGCGGTTTCCTCGACCGTCGACAGGTCATCCATGACCTTCTTCAGCTCAATGGCGTGGGTAGTGCCGTAGTATTTGTCGATCGACTCCCGCAGAGCCTCTTCCGAGGCGACGACGGGTTCCACCCGGTAGCCGGTGATGAACGTGATGTCATCCATCGCAAAGACGTTGGTCGGGTCGCTCATGGCCACCGTCAAGGTGGCACCGGTCTTGGAAACCGGGATGAACTGATACTTCCGAGCCACGTCCGCCGGGATCAGCCGGATGATCGATTCGTCGATCTCAAAGTGCTGAAGGTTGATTGACGGCACCCCGTACTGCTGTGACAGACAGTCGAGGATGTCTTCTTCGGTGACGAAACCAAGCCGGATCAGGTGTTCACCGATCCGACCGCCGGTTTGTTTCTGCTCATCCAGGGCCTTGTCTAGCTGTTCATTCGTCAGCAGTTTGGCCTTAGTGAGCAATTCTCCAATTCTTAAAGGCATGAGTCCATTCCATTAAATCACTTCACCGCAAATTGTAGCATTGATACAGGTCAACCAATGTGTGACGTGTACGACATCGAGAGGCGGTCATTCCTGACTCCCGAGCAGGTGTTCGATGGCAGTACAGATCTCCTGAGCGGTCACCGATCTCGCTTGCCCGGTTGTGGCGGATCCGCCTGGACCCCGTCCCGGCGCCGCGCCCGAGACAACGCCCACTCGCTCTCCCGAGGGACCGTTTCTCTCCGGATCCGTGGTCAGAAAGACGGCCAGGGTCGGGACGCCGAGGCTCGCCGCGAGGTGGACCGGGCCGGTATCGCCGCCCACCACCACCGTCGCCGAACCGAGCAGGACCGTCAGTTCGATGAGATTGGTCGGTGGCGCGAGGTGAACCCCTGCACCGCCGAGTTCGACGATCTCGCGGGCACGATTGCGTTCTGATGGGCCCCAGGCGACGACGACATCCACGCCCGAGGAGACCAGGTATCGCGCAGTATCGGCCAGGATGGAGGCGGAGAGGATCTTCTCCGGCTGTCCCGCACCGGGGAGAATCACCGAGTAGTCGTTCTCCCACGAGCCTGTGTGTTCTCCTCGAGGGGTATCGAGAAGCCAACGACCGTCGGGCTGTGTTGGTCGAGGCGGTGGTTCGCCGCCGACGGAACGAACAAGCTCCAGATTGGTGGCGATGACGTGCCGTTGGCTGCTGCAACCGGGCAGGGTTTCGGTGTATGCGAGACCCGCAATGCTCTCTCGCCTCCACGGCCTGGCCAGACCGACCCGACGAGGTGCCTTGCACCAACGGGTGATCAGTCCCGACTTCAGCGTTCCCTGGGCGTCGATGGAGAGATCCGGCTGAAACTCGTGCACCCGGCTCTTGAACGCGGCGACCTCGGCCCGAGTTCGGGAGGAAAACGGCTTCTTTCGCCACCGACCGGTGGCGACGGTGAGGATTGCGTCAACCGCGGGGTGGTCCTCGACCAGGGGCGCCAGGGGTTCCTCGACGATCCAGGTGAGATGAGCCTGGGGGAGAGCGGCGCGGATGGAAACAGCCAACGGCCAGGTGTGAACGATGTCTCCGAGGGCCGAGAGTCGGATGAGGACGATCCTCATTGCCGTCCGAACCGCTCGGTGATGATGCCGATGACATCGGTGGTGGCGTGATCTTTCGGGTCGCCGCAGATGACCGTACGACCGCCGTAGGCGGCGACCACGTGCCGCTCGGGCACGCTCTCGGCGGTGTAATCCGTTCCCTTTGCGTGGAAATCAGGTCGCAGCAACTCGAGCACGGGCCCCACGGTCACGCTGTCGAAAAGACAGATGCGGTCCACCACCGAGAGGTGAGAGAGGATCTCCACCCGCTCGTCTTCGGGAATGATCGGCCTTGTCTCGCCCTTGGAGGCCCGGACCGAGGCATCGGAATTGACCGCCGCGATGAGATGATCGGCGTGCGTCCTGGCCTCGGAGAGATAGCGAAGGTGGCCGACATGCAACATATCGAAAGCCCCGTTGACGAGAACCACGGTCTCGCCCTGCCGCCGCCAATGCCCGCACTCACCAGCGAGTTCATCCAGGGTCCTGAGCTTGTCCTCGGGCGCCGTCACGAGGTCTCTCCGGTGATGGCTGTCCGGAGCTCATCGGAACTGATGGTTGCGGTGCCGAGCTTCATGACGACCAACCCGGCGGCGATATTGGCGAGACGGGCGCCCTCGAGAGGTGAGGCGCCCGCCGCCAGAGCTGCGGTCAATACTGCGAGGACCGTG
>Ga0070728_10001028_pt1 | contig 46200 bp, 54 predicted proteins | sample tdDd471_FD_66723 | JGI IMG/M metagenome (GOLD analysis project Ga0070728, IMG submission 66723) | Marine sediment microbial communities from the Atlantic coast under amendment with organic carbon and nitrate - tdDd47.1 | ecosystem: Environmental > Aquatic > Marine > Coastal > Sediment | place... | reverse complement strand
ATCACTTAAGTCTTCAACTTCGATAGGTTCACCGAGATCTTCCATCTCTTCAAGATCACCGTCATCACTTAAGTCTTCAACTTCGATAGGTTCACCGAGATCTTCCATCTCTTCAAGATCTCCGTCATCACTTAAGTCTTCAACTTCGATAGGTTCACCGAGATCTTCCATCTCTTCAAGATCTCCGTCATCACTTAAGTCTTCGACTTCGATAGGTTCACCGAGATCTTCCATCTCTTCAAGATCTCCGTCATCACTTAAGTCTTCAACTTCGATAGGTTCACCGAGATCTTCCAAGTCTTCAAGATCACCGTCATCACTTAAGTCTTCGACTTCAATAGGTTCACCGAGATCTTCCATCTCTTCAAGATCTCCGTCATCACTTAAGTCTTCGACTTCGATAGGTTCACCGAGATCTTCCAGATCATCAATTTCTTCAACTTTGACAGGCTTTCTTTTTTTAGATTTTACTGGAGCAACAACAGTCTGAACCGATTCTGCATTTACTGTGAAATTAACATTTTTAAGTGCTTTTTGGAGAATTTGCTCTATTCTCTTTAAATCGAATTCTTTGCTTTCTTCTTTTTCTTCTTTCTTTTTACTTAAAACTGAGATTATTTCATCCCAATTATTATCAATTAAAGTATCAATTCTATCTTCTTCATCTTTTTGAAAACGGCCTAAACCTTTTTTAAACTCTTTTCTGACCTGATCTCTTCTGGAGCGCATATCCCGCTCCCATAATTCCCAGTTTAGATCACTTTTATTATCCAGATAATCAATTAAGAAATTAAGCTGAAATTTCTTAATCCTCGAAGCGATGATGAGAGAACGATCCTGTTTTATATTTAGAAGTAAAAATGAGATAAGAAAGAAGGTTGTAAAAAATAATGTAAGTAAAACTACAATTAAAGCTGGATTTAATTGTAGTTCTGATTCCTTTATAACGATAGAAATGCTTAAATCAGTAATGAATTCATCATCACTGAAATAATCATTCATAATATAAAATCTTTCATTTTCAATATTTTCAGAGACAAGGTGGGGCTGAACCATTCTGCTGTCTTGAAGCTCGAGTAACTTCTCAGAAACTTCATTAAGCTGTTCTTCCTTTATATCAATAATTATCCCATTCTCACCAAATAACTGTATCAAACTATTTGATGAAGATAATCCCTTTGAAAAAAGGTACTCTTTAAACCCGGAAGACGAGAAATAAATGAGTGCTATACCTTTTTCCAGTCCCAGGCTATCTTTTATTGGAATCCGGTAAACAATAGTACTATTCTCATCATCAAAAACTATCGATTCTTTGTTTTCTTCCAAACCTATAGTTTCATCAAAATCTTCAGAATTTCTCCATAAGTAATAAATTCGTCTTTCTGGTGATGAACTTCTGATATCTTTACTGTTAGAGCTGAAATGGATTTTTTGACCTTCCACTTTGAAATCAACAATTCTGAGATATTTAAATCCAATCAGCTCATCTTCAAGAGACCCAATTATATTATTCAGCTCCCTGATATCTTCTGATTTCTGATTTAATTCAAATACTCTTTGAAATGATTTATTATTTAATATCAGTGAAAGACGTGAATAATTCTGATCATTGTAATCTGAGAATTGTGTATACACAGAATGTATGCGTTCTCGTTTATTTTCAATTATTTTTTGATTATAGAATTGTGTTTCAATTACCTGAAAAAGGCCGGTATACCCCAGTACAATAAATACACCAAGGAGGATTATTGAGATAAGAAGACTGATTAAGAATTTATGTATTGTCCTCATTTATATCAATATAACTCCACGAAACATTTTTTAGAAAAAAATAAGGAAGGATCTGTTACCCAGACACCTTCCTTCATATTATCGAACTTTAGAAACGTTTACCTTAGAATCTTTCTATTGAAATACTCTATTATTTTTCTTCAGTTTTTTTTGCTGCTGCTTTTTTTGCAGGAGCTTTTTTTGCTGCCGCTTTCTTTGCAGGAGCTTTTTTAGCCGCCGCTTTCTTTGCAGGAGCTTTTTTTGCTGCCGCTTTCTTTGCAGGAGCTGCAGTCTTTTTCTCTTCAGTAGCTTTTGCTGATGCTTTTTTAGTAGTCTTTTTGGGTTCTTCTTCAGATACTATTTCAGTACCTTCAACTAACTCAAGAATAACCATTTCAGCAGCATCACCCGCTCTCTTTCCTAATTTTAAAACTCTTGTGTATCCACCAGGTCTTTCAACAAATTTTGGTGCAATTTCTACGAAGAGTTTATTCAGAACATCTTTATCCCACATCATTTTAGCAACTATTCTTCTGTTATGAACAGAATCAACTTTTGCTCGAGTGATCATTTTCTCAGTTGTTCTTCTAATCTCGAGAGCTTTCGCTTTTGTAGTTTTTACTCTTTCGTACTTTAACAAAGAAGTTACCATATTTCTGTGAAGAGCTTTTCTATGACTTGATTTTCTACCAAGTCTGTTAAAACCGACTCTATTGTGCATGTCTAGTCTTCCTTATTCTTATCAAGTTTAATCGTATTCTTAAGAACACTGTAATCAGTCATTCCCAAACTAAGATTCCACTCTTTCAGCTTTTCTTTAATCTCCATAAGAGACTTTTTACCGAAGTTTCTTGTTTTTGCAATCTCATCTTCAGATTTTCGAGTAAGATCACCTATTGTCTTAATATTTGCATTCTTAAGACAATTACTTGATCTCACAGACAATTCAAGTTCCTCAACAGGAGTAGCCAGAAGTTTTTCAATTTCTTCAACTTCCTTATCCACTTCATCATCTGCTGCAACAATACCTTCATCAAAATTAATGAAAATTGTAAAGTGATCTTTTGCAATTTTTGCAGCTTCAGCAAGTGAATCCTGAGGCATGATAGTACCATCAGTCCAGATTTCAAAAACGAGTTTATCATAATCAGATCTATGTCCGACTCTGGTATTTTCGATATTATATTTCACCTTAGTAATAGGTGAGAAGATTGAATCCACAGGAATAGTTCCGACGATCTCAACGTATTTCTCGTTTACTTCCGCTGGAATATACCCTCTCCCAAGGTCAATCTGAATCTCAAACTCAAGATTTGCACCATCCATTAAGGTACATAATTTTAAGTCTTTATTCGAAACAACTACACCATCTTTTTCAAGAGCAGCTGCAGTCATTTCTCCTCCGCCTTTCCATTCAACAAGAATTGTTTTTTCTTCAATATCTTCAGGAAGACTAAGTTGAATCTGTTTAAAGTTACTAATAAATTCCGGAGTATCTTCAACAACTTCAGGGATTGATTCAAATTCGCTTGAAATTACGTGGGAATTTCCCTCTTCATTAAAACTTGTAACGCGGATTGCAGACACCGCATATCCCTGAATAGAAGATAGCAGAATCCTTCGGAGAGTATTTCCAACTGTTGAACCATATCCTCTTTCGAATGGATAAGCTACAAATTTTCCGTAGTAGGGTGTTTCTTCAACGTGTTCAAAAGTTATACCTTTAGGTCGTTTAAATCCCTTCAAAAGGTTTTTACGCGCCATCTCTGCTCCTTATGCAGGACCTAATAACGATCCATATTTCTACTAATCTACAATAATCAGGTAAATAAAAGGCAGGGAACTACACCTGACAAAGTAGATCCCTTTTGCCCCAACTATTAAACTCTTCTAGTCTTTTTAGGTCTGCATCCATTATGCGGAATAGGAGTTATATCAGAAATTGATTTAACTCTTAATCCTAATGCACCGAGAGATCTGATAGCAGATTCTCTACCAACACCGGGACCTTTTACAAAAACATTTACTTCTCTCAGACCGAAATCTTTTGCCCTGTTTGTAGCAGTTTCTGCTGTAGACTGAGCAGCAAAAGGAGTTGATTTCTTGGCACCTTTGAATCCTAAAGATCCGGCACTACACCAAGATAAAGCATCACCTTTCAGGTCTGTTATAGTAACAATCGTATTGTTGAAAGTTGCCTGAATATAGACATTACCTTCATATACTGTTTTTTTGTCTTTTCTTTTCTTTACTTTAGCCTTAGCCATTTAACTAACCCCCAGACTATTTCTTCTTCTTAGCAACGGTCTTAACTTTACCTTTTCTGGTACGAGCGTTAGTCTTCGTTCTCTGTCCGTGAACAGGAAGACCTTTTCTATGCCGTAAGCCTCGATAACAGCCGATATCCATAAGTCTCTTTATATTAAGAGCTACTTCAGATCTTAAACGACCTTCTACTTTGTAATCATTTTCAATGATTTTACGAAGTTTTGCAACTTCCTCAGCAGAAAGCTCTTTGACTCTTACGTTTGGATCAATTCCTGTTTTCTGACAAATTTCTTTAGCAGAAGTCCTACCGATCCCGTATATGTATGTAAGAGCTATGTCTGTATGCTTATTGGGTAAATCTATACCTGCAATTCTAGCCACTTACTACCTCCTACTTTTGTCTCTGTTTGTGCTTAGGATTGTCGCAGATTATTCTTACAACACCCTTTCGTCTAATAACTTTGCACTTTTCGCATATGGGTTTAACGCTTGCTCTAACTTTCACACTAGCCCCTTACTATAAATTCCTGGATTGCAATTTGCCACTTTTCACAAGACCATCATGATGATGCATCTTAAGATGTCCTTCAATTTGCGACATTAAGTCAAGATCAACACCTACCATGATAATCAATGAAGTTCCACCCATCAGGAATGCAACCTGTTGAGGAAAACCAAACAGATTAATAACGATAGAAGGTATCAATGCTATCACTGCAAGAAACAATGATCCAGGCAATATAATTCTATTCAGTATCTTAACCAAGTACTGATCTATATGTTCGGAACGAATTCCGGGGATTGATCCCCCATTTTCCCTGATTGATTTAGCTATTTCAATTGGATTCATGGAAATCTGTGTATAGAAATACGCAAAGAACACAATTAAAAGAGTATAAGCAATCATATATGGTCCGCCATTGGGTTTCATAAAGTCTGAGAACTTAGCCCAGCCTCCACTTGAAGCACCTAAGGCACCAGCAATCTGCAATGGAAACGTTAACAACGAACCGGCAAATATTACTGGAATAACGCCCGAAGGGTTTATCTTAAACGGAATGTAGGTATTCTGTCCACCGTACATACGGCGTCCTACTATTCTTTTAGCGTAATTCACTGGAATTTTTCGCTGTCCCTGCTGCTCAAAAACAATCAGAGTAATAATTGTAACAAATAGAAGTGCTGCAACAATTACAAATACAGGGTTAAGATTACCATTTCTGATCTCAAGATTGAGAACATTAATTCCGCCAGGCATTCTAGCAACAATACCGGCAAATATCAACAAAGAGATACCGTTTCCAATACCCCGTGCATTTATCTGCTCACCAAGCCACATCAAAAACATAGTTCCCGTTGTTACAGTTAATATTGCAACAATGGTGTACTTCATTCCAGCCATGGTAGGTACAATTGCATTAGGAATCATTCGTGCATAAGCGACTACCGCTGCCCCCTGAATAAGACATACAACCAATGTCCCATATCGGGTTATTCTCTTTACTTTTTTCCTACCACCGTCTTCTTCAGACATGCGCTTCAGCCCTGGAAAAACCAGAAGAAGAAGCTGCATTATGATAGAAGTAGAGATATAAGGCATAATACCGAGCATAAAAATTGAAAAGTTTTTAAATGCTCCACCTGCGAAGAAATCCAAGTACTCTGTAATACCCATAGCAGAACCACTTGCTCCCTGGGAAGCAAAATAATTCTTCAGGACATTAATATCAATTCCGGGTATCGGAATAACTGCCCCAAGTCTGAAAATCACAAGTATACTTAAGGTAAAAAGTACTTTTTGTCTCAGATCTTTTACCTTGAAAATGTCAACTATTGGATTACTAGCCATCTTTATACCAACTATCCTATTTTATTTATTCAACCACTGTACCGCCGGCTTTTACGATTTTTTCTTTCGCACCAGCAGTAACTTTTTTAATCTCAACTTCCAGTTTCTTATCGATTTCTCCAGCTCCGAGAATTTTTATGTTCTTTTCGCCATTTTTGATAAGACCCTTTTCTACAAGAGTTTCGTGATTAACTTTTTCACCATCTTGATAACGCTCATTCAAAGAACTGACGTTAACACCAACATATTCCACTTTAAATGGATGATTTGAAAAACCTCTAGCAGCAACTCTTCTGAAAAGCGGCATCTGACCACCTTCAAAACCGAGACGAGTTCCCCCACCTGATCTTGATTTCTGTCCTTTATGACCTTTTCCGGAAGTTTTACCAGTTCCGGTCGCTCTACCGCGACCAAGAAGTTTTTTGCTTCTATTTGCACCTTTCGGAGCTTTTAATTCAAACGCACTCATCAGCTGATCTCCTCAACTTTAACTAAGTGAGAAATTGATTCTACCATACCTAAGATAGATGGGGTAGCATCTTTTTCTACAACAGAATTAATTTTTTTAAGACCTAATGCTTTCACAGTTTTTTTCTGCTCGGGCTTTCTGCCGATTGTACTTCGAACTAATTGAACTTTAATTCTTTTCACTTTCTTAGCCATATTAACCCCACAGTTCTTTCAGTGATTTTCCACGGCTTGTAGCTAGCTCTTTAGCATCAAAAAGCTCATCCAAACCTACGAAAACACTTTTTACAATATTCATTGTATTTTTTGAACCAAGTGATTTAGCAAGAATATCTTTAACACCAACAGCTTCCATAACGGCACGAACAGGTCCTCCGGCTATAATACCGGTACCAGGTGCAGCTGGTTTCAGAAGTACTGAAGCACTTTTGAAATTACCAATGATCTCATGAGGAAGTGTATTCCCTTTAAGAGGAACAGTTATCAGATTTTTCTTTGCCTTTTCAACACTTTTTCTGATAGCTTCTGAAACATCATTAGCTTTACCAAAGCCAACTCCTACACGTCCTTTACCATCTCCGACAACCATAAGGGCAGAGAAAGACATGTTTCGTCCACCCTTTACAGCTTTAGAAACTCTGTTCAGACGAATAAGTTTTTCAGTAAACTCTTTATCTTCTCTTTTTTCTTTATAAGCCATTCGATTCCCCTTAAAGCTCTATACCGACACTTCTTGCACCGTCAGCAATAGCTTTAACTATTCCGTGATACTTGTATCCGTTTCTATCAAAAACAACAGCAGAAATCTTAGCAGCTTTAAGTCGCTCACCAATAACCTTACCGAGTTTTTCTCCACCTTCAACAGTATTCTTTGTTCCTTTAAGCTCTGCTTCAAGGAATGAAGCTGAAGAAAGAGTATGGCCGGCAGCATCGTCAATTACCTGAACGCTTAAATTTTTGTTACTTCTAAAAACTGTCATTCTAGGTCTTAAAGAAGTACCGCTAATATTCTTACGAACACGTTTTTTACGCTGCAGTCTTTTTCTATTTTTTTCATCTACTCTTTTCATGATCTACAACCCTACTTAAACGCCGGATTTACCAACTTTTCTGCGGATAACTTCGTTCTCATACTTTATACCTTTACCTTTATAAGGTTCCGGTGGTCTGAGACTTCTAATCTCCACAGCAGCCTGTCCGACTTTCGCTTTATCTATACCTGAAACGATTACTTTATTGTTACCTTCTGTAGCAATAGTTACTCCCTCAGGAACCATGTACTCAATTGTTGTTGAAAAACCGAGGTTCATAAGAAGTGTATCACCTTTTAATTCCGCTCTGTATCCAACACCATTGATTACCAGTGTCTTTTGAAAACCTTTAGTAACTCCTGTAACCATATTGTTAAGGAGATTCCTATAAAGCCCATGCATAGATTTAGCACGTTTTGAATCGTCTTTTCTACTAACGATCACTTCTCCGTCTTTTATTTCAAAGGAAACTTCCGGCTGGAAATCCTGAGATACCTCACCTTTAGCACCTTTAACGGAAATAACATTTTCTTTTACTGCAACTGTAACACCAGCTGGTACGGTTACAGGCATTTTTCCAATTCTAGACATAATGCTTACCCCTTACCAAACTTTACAAATTACTTCTCCACCAACCTGTTGAGCACTGGCTTTTTTTCCAGTGATAATACCTGTTGATGTTGAAACAATCACAGTACCAAATCCGTTGAATACTCTAGGCATTGTTTTGTACCCGGAATAAACTCTTCTACCTGGGGTAGAAACTTTTTTAATACCATGAATTACAGAATTTTCTTTATTATCATATTTTAGAAATATTCTAATATAATTCACTTCTTCAAGAGTAACTTTCTTGAAGTTTTTGATAAATCCTTCATTTTTAAGGATTTTCACAATTTCCAGCTTCAGCTTTGATGTTCTAATATCAACTTTCTCAAACTTAGCTGCACTGGCATTTCTAATTTTTGTGAGCATATCCGCTACAGGATCTGAAACACTCATATATAACTCCTACCAGCTTGATTTAGTGACACCGGGAATCATGCCTTCGCTTGCTAGTTTACGAAAGCAGATTCTGCACATCTGAAATTTTCTCATATAACCACGAGGTCTACCACAAACTCTACACCTGTTATAAGCACGAGTAGCGAATTTGGGTTTTCTCTGGGCTTTAACAATCATTGATTTCTTAGCCATCTAACCTCATCTCCTATTTCGCAAAAGGCATGCCGAATTTTTTCAGAAGAGTTTTACCTTCTTCGTCACTTTCAGCTGTAGTAACAATAGCTACATTAAGTCCGCTAACCTGCTCAATCTTATCAAAACTGATTTCCGGGAATATAATCTGCTCAGTAATACCAAGAGAATAATTTCCGTTTCCATCAAATGCTTTTGGATTGATACCTCTAAAGTCTTTAACACGGGGTAACGCTATGCTAATCAATCTATCTAGAAATTCATACATTCTGTTTCCACGAAGTGTAACTTTTGCACCAATTTCCTGACCTGCTCTAACTTTAAAGTTCGCAATAGACTTTCTTGCTTTTGTTTTCATTACTTTCTGACCGGTAATGATACTCAGCTCGTTTACTGCTGCATCTAAAAGTTTCTTGTTAGTAATTGCCTCACCGACACCCATACTTACGACTATTTTTTCCAGTCTTGGTATCTGCATCACAGATTTGTATTTAAACTCATCTTTCAGTTCAGCTGCATACTTGTCATTAAAAGCAGTTTTTAATCTTGGAGTATACTTTTTTTCTGCCATTACAGTACTCCCTCACACTTCTTACAGAATCTAACTTTATTATCTCCATCCTTACGAACACCGATTTTAGACGGTCCACATTTTGGACAAATAATCATAACATTAGATATATGAACAGCGGCTTCTACCTCAACGATATTACCTTTCTCGCCCTGACCTTTTGGTTTGATTGTTTTTTTAACAATATTCAAACCTTCGACCATGACACGTCCATTTACTCTGTCAACTTTAAGGATTGTACCAGTTTTCCCTTTATCTTTACCTGCGATAAGTTTAACCTGGTCTCCTTTTTTAAGCTTATACTTTACTTCTGCCATAAACTCTCCTAAAGAACCTCTGGTGCCAGAGATACAATTTTCATATAACCTGAATCTCTAAGCTCTCTTGCAACAGGGCCGAAGATACGTTTACCGACAGGAGCACCTTTTTCATCAATAATAACGCAGGCGTTATCATCAAATCTTATATAAGTACCATCTTCTCTTCTGTATTCTTTATGAACTCTGACGATAACCGCTTTCTTCACTTCACCCTTTTTAATAGGAGCGTTAGGAATAGCAGCCTTTACAGCTACAACAATTATATCACCGACACTTGCAAACTTTCGCTTACTTCCGCCGAGAACTTTAATACACATAACTCTTTTAGCACCAGAGTTATCTGCTACATTCAATCTTGTGTTATCCTGTATCATCTTAACCCCCTGCCCTATTTAGCTCTTTCTATAACTTCCTGCATATTCCAGCATTTTTCTTTGCTGATAGGTCTGCATTCGATTATCTTTACTGTATCACCAGTCTTTGCGTCGTTATTCTCATCATGAGCTTTATATTTTACAGATTTTGTAACATATTTTTTATAAAGTGGATGAAGTATTTTAGTAGTAATTTTTACTACAATTGTCTTATCCATTTTATCGCTTACAACTAGACCAGTGAAAATTTTCTTATTAGTCTTTCTATTTTCCATGACTTCACCTAAGCCTTTCTAATGCCGAGTTCCACTTCGTGGATCATCGTATTAAGTCTGGCAATTGATCTTTTAAGTTTCCTCTTTTCCATAGGATTCTCAACATGGCCAAGTACCATATCAAACCTCAGGTTATTAAGATTCTTTCTTAACTCATCACGTTTAGCAATAATCTCTTCCAGTGTGAGATCGTTAAAAGTTTCTTTCATAACTTCCTCTATCCCTGTTTAGATACAAACTTAACCTTAATCGGCAGTTTGCTCCCGGCAAGTTCCATCGCTCTCTGTGCCAGATCGTGATCTACACCTGCGATTTCAAACATAACTGTTCCAGGTTTAACTGCTGCGACCCATCTTTCCGGATTACCTTTACCTTTACCCATTCGAACTTCGGCGGGTTTTTTGGTCCAGGGAATATCCGGAAAAATTCTGATCCATACTTTACCACCACGCTTTATATGTCTAGTCATGGCAATACGAGCTGCTTCAATCTGTCTTGCAGTGATCCACTTTGTTTCAAGAGAAACAAGTCCAAACTCACCGAAGGAAACGCTATTACCTCTTGTAGCGTTACCTTTCATAACACCACGCATACGTTTTCTAAACTTTGTTTTTTTAGGACTAAGCATCTACTTGCTCCTCGAAGGTCTTTCTTTCTTGTTTTTAACAAGGAGACCTGCGTCTTCTTTCTGATCCATACCGTATACTTCACCTTTGAAAACCCAGACTTTAACTCCGATTTTCCCAAATGTTGTATCGGCTTCAGCGAAACCGTAATCGATATTGGCTCTCAGTGTGTGAAGAGGGATTCTTCCATCTTTCACTTCCTGGGTCCTTGCCATTTCTGCACCACCCAATCTTCCGGAAATCTTAATTTTGATCCCCTGAACACCAGTTTTCATACAGTTGGCTACAGCCATTTTCAAAACTCTCCTGAAGGCAGATCTTCCCTTTAACTGTCTTGAGACGTTAAGAGCGACGATCTGAGCATCGGCTTCAGGTCTTTTAACTTCTTTAATCTTAATCTGTAGCTTTTTATCAGTAATCTTCTGAAGTCGGCCACTGATTTTTTCGATATTAGCACCTTTTGTTCCGATTATTACACCGGGACGTGCTGTGTGAATCATCAGCGTCACTCTCTGTGGCTGTCTGATAATTTCAATATCTCCAATCTCTGCACCGCGCGTTTCAGGACTATCTGCCAAAGCTTTTCTCAAAGCAAGATCTTCATGAAGTGTCTCTGCGTACACACGCGGATTAACATACCACTTAGATTTCCAAGTCTTGTTAATACCAAGGCGAAGTCCGTAAGGATGTACTTTCTGTCCCATTTATTCCCCCGTATTCCCAATTTCATCTAATACAACTGAAATATGACTAGATCTTTTGAGAAGCCTATCAGCTTTTCCTCTTGATCTTGGCCAGATTCTTTTCTGTATTGGTCCACCATCTACAAGCAGCTCTTTAATATAAAGCATTTCTTCATCCAGCATGCTGTTCTGAAAAAGTGCATTAGCAGTTGCAGACTCAATTACTTTTTTAAGAAACCCAGCACCTTTATTAGGTAAAGTCTCTAGAATCGCCACTGCTTCAACTACAGGTCTTTTCCTTAAGTTATTCGCAATTGGACGAATCTTTGTAGGAGACATGGGTAGGTTTTTTGCAATAGCTTTATAACCTTTCTTTGCTTCCATTTATCTACACCTATCTTTTCGATTTCTTATCGCCAGCATGTCCCCTGAACATTCTTGTAGGAGCAAACTCACCGAGTTTGTGGCCTACGAGGTTTTCAGTAACATACACAGGTACCCAGGTTTTTCCGTTATATACGGAAATTGTTAACCCAACCATCTCAGGAATAATAGTTGAAGTTCTGGAGTAAGTTTTAATCATCTGTTTTTTAGATTCCTTACCCTGGTCAACTATTTTTTTATAGAGACTTTTAGCGATAAAAGGACCTTTTTTTATTGATCTCGACACGCCTAACTCCTATTTTCTTCTCTTGACAATAAATTTATCAGAATTATTATGTTTCTTTCTTGTCTTGAAACCTTTAGTTGGTTTACCCCAGGGGGAAACCGGATGTCTACCACCGGAAGTTTTACCTTCACCACCACCATGTGGATGGTCTACGGGGTTCATTACAACACCTCTTACTTTAGGTCTTTTGCCAAGCCATCTCGATCTACCGGCCTTTCCGATTTTCACATTCATGTGATCTTCGTTTCCAACCTCTCCAAGAGTAGCTGAACATTTCTTGAAAACCAGTCTCATCTCACCGGAAGGAAGTTTTACTGTTACGTAATCACCCTCTTTCGCGGCTAGGAGAGCGCTTCCACCTGCAGTTCTTACAAGCTGTCCACCTCTACCGAGCTGAAGTTCAATATTATGTATCAATCTACCTACGGGGATTTTTTCAAGAGGTAAAGTATTCCCGATTGAAACAGGAGCTTTTTCACCACTCAAGATTTCTGCACCAACAGTTAATCCCTTAGGAGCAATAATATATTTTTTTTCACCATCAACATAATGGATCAGTGCTATATTGGCACTTCTGTTTGGATCGTATTCGATATGAGCAACTTTTCCCGGAATATCGTGTTTATTCCTTCTAAAGTCGATCTCTCTATACTTTCTCTTATGTCCTCCGCCTCGACGACGAACACTGATTCTTCCACCTGCGCCTCGTCCAGCCTTCTTAGCTTTACCTGAAGTCAGAGCTTTTTCTGACGAAGTTCTGGTGATATCATCAAATGTTAAACTCTGTCTAAAGCGCTGAGACGGAGTTCTTGGTTTATAAGTTTTAATTCCCATAGAATCCCCCTTGCTTACGCACCTTCAAACTTATCAATTTTTTCATTGGCTGCAAGTGTAACAATTGCTTTTTTCCAAGAAGCCGTTCGTCCATATCCTCTTCTATAAGTAGTTGAAGATACAGGTAAAATAGCTTTTTTCTTTCCACCTACATTTACAATATTACAGCTGATTGGTGTAACAGAAAAAACCTCTTTTACAGCTCTCATAATCTGAATCTTGTTTGCCCTTTTATCAACTTTGAAAACATACTTCTTACAATCTTCTTCACGAAGAATGTTTGATTTCTCAGTCAATATTGGTTCAATAATTATCTGATCCGCTTTCATATCAACCTCTATTTACCGTAAAATTCATTGAGTTTTACAGCAGCGCCTTCCAGCACTAGAATATTTTTACCGTAAAACAGATCATGAGCACGAAGCCTGTTATATGAAAGAAATCTTACATTAGGAAGGTTTCTCCCAGCTCTTCTGATCATCTGATCATCATCTTTAAGAATCACAACAGTTCTCTCTTCAGAGATAAGTCTAGTAAGAATACTTCTTAACTCTTTAGTTTTACCGGAATCAATTGTAAAATCTTCAACAACTTTAAATGTTTCAGTTCCAGCTTTGAGGCTGAGAATTGATTTCATTGCAAGTCTCTTAATTTTCTTAGGCAGAGTATAACTGTAGTCTCTTGGTTTAGGACCAAAAACTACACCACCTCCAACCCAAACAGGAGATCTTTTGTGACCAGCTCGTGCTCTACCGGTTCCCTTCTGTCTCCATGGCTTAGCTCCGCTTCCGCGAACTTCACTTCTACCTTTAGTACAGGCAGTTCCCACTCTTTTGTTAGCAAGTTCATTATTAATTGCATGATAAATAGAACCTTCACTAACTTCACGTGCAAAAACGCTATCTTCAAGAGTGATATTTCTAAGCTCTTTTCCTTCTATTGAATAGACCTTCTTGTCCATATTTATCCTCTATAATTTTTTTGCCTTGCGAACTATGACAAAACTATCTTTTGTTCCAGGAACTGCACCTTTAATAAGTAGAACCTGTCTTTCAGTATCAATTTTGACAACCTGAAGATTCTGTACAGTTTTTCTTTCGCCACCCATTCTTCCGGCCATTTTTGTGCCTTTAATAACTTTGGAAGGGTAAGCTGCCATACCAGTAGATCCATTAGCTCTATGAAACTTTGAACCGTGCGTACTTCTACCACCACCAAAATTGTGACGTTTCATAACACCCTGGAAACCTTTTCCTTTAGAAGTTCCGATTACATCAACAAACTCAACACCTTCGATAAGCTCAACACCGAGAACATCTCCAACAGCGCATTCTTTATCGAAATCACGAACTTCAACAACTTTTCTTTTGGGAGTAATTCCCTCTTTAAACTGACCTGCTACAGGTTTAGTAGTATTCTTTTCTTTTTTATCAATTGATCCAAGTACTACTGCTGTGTAACCATCTTTTTCAATGCTTTTGTTAGCAATAACAACATTTTCTTCAACTTTGACTACAGTAACAGGTGTCAAAACACCAAACTCATCAAAAACCTGTGTCATTCCAACTTTTTTGCCGATCAAACTCAACATTTAATTTTTACCTCAATCTTCCTTTGATCCGCTCTTACTGTTTAATCTCGACATCGACTCCAGCAGGAAGCTCGAGTTTCATTAAAGCGTCCATAACAGCAGAGGTTGGTTCCAAAATATCAATGAGTCTCTTATGAGTTCTCATTTCAAACTGCTCTCTAGACTTTTTGTTAACAAAAGGTGATCTAAGAACAGTATATTTGTTTATACGTGTCGGCAGAGGAATCGGTCCAGAAACCTTAGTCCCCTGCTTCTGAACAGCCTGCACGATTGAACGTGCACTCTGGTCGATCAATTCAACGTCAAAACCTCTCAGTCTTACACGTATCTTTTCTTTAGCCATTATTCCTCCAGAGTCGGGAACTGCTCACAAGCAAGCCCCGACTTCATATACTTATTCGATAATTTCGATTACCTGACCAGAAGCTACAGTTCTACCACCTTCACGAATCGCGAAACGTAGACCTTTATCCATAGCTATAGGGTGAATAAGTTCTGCTTCAATCTCTGTATTATCACCAGGCATAACCATCTGTTTATCAGCAGGAAGAGTAACTGTTCCTGTAATATCAGTAGTTCTGAAGTAGAACTGTGGTCTATATCCTGTAAAGAACGGGTTGTGTCGACCACCCTCTTCTTTTGTAAGACAGTATAAAGCTGCTTTAAACTTCATATGAGGAAGGATTGTCTTTGGCTTACAAAGAACCTGCCCTCTTTCTACAGCATTTTTATCAATACCTCGAAGAAGACAACCTACATTATCACCAGCCTGACCTTCATCAAGAAGCTTGTTAAACATTTCAACACCAGTACAAGTTGTAGTCTGAGTTTCTCTCACACCAACAATTTCAATTGTGTCTCCAACATGAACAATACCAGATTCAATTCTACCAGTAACAACAGTACCTCGACCTGAGATTGAGAAAACGTCTTCAATAGGAAGAAGAAAATCTTTATCTACAGCTCTTTCCGGAATTGGAAAGTAAGTATCCATTGCATCAAGAAGCTCCTGAATACACGCAGTGTGAGTAGCATCTTCAATGTTAGACATCGCCTGAAATGCAGAACCTTTAATAATCGGAGTATCTTCTCCAGGAAATCCATACTCGTCGAGAAGCTCAACAATTTCCATTTCTACAAGTTCTACCAAATCCGGATCCGCAAGGTCCATCTTGTTCATAAATACGATCAATTTAGGAACGCCAACCTGTCTTGCAAGAAGGATATGCTCTCTAGTCTGTGGTTCTGGTCCTGAATCAGCAGCAACCAAAAGTACAGCACCGTCCATCTGAGCAGCACCAGTGATCATGTTTTTAACATAGTCAGCATGCCCCGGACAGTCAACGTGCGCATAATGTCGATTTTCTGTCTGATATTCAACGTGACGAGTGTTAATAGTGATTCCACGCTCTTTTTCTTCTGGGGCGTTATCAATATCTTCGTAACTCATAACCTTATCACCAGTCTTCACAGCAGCATACATAGTAATTGCAGCTGTTAGAGTAGTTTTACCATGGTCAACGTGTCCAATAGTACCAACGTTGATATGCGGTTTGTTCCTTTGAAATTTTTCCTTAGCCATTCATTCCTCCTCGGCTCATTAAAAAAACAACTATATCCGTAAAAACGGCACTAAACAGGATAATACCAAATCCTGCAAAAGGTCTCAACAGGACAAAGCATGAGTATAGAATGATTTTTAAAAACCGCTGATCTACCTGAAAGAATTTCGAATAAACAAAATTAATCTCAAGAAGAAATGAGTCAGATGATGTTACAAATGGCTTCATCACAATAGTCACCTTATACCAAAGATACCGGTTTAACTAAAACAAATCATCGGCCTAAGCCGCTGAAGCAATCATGCTTCAGACCATATATAAAGAACAAAACCTCGATCAGTAGCGGCCTATACATTCCATACAGGCATCCTGCAAGAGGATTTTCAAGCGGCCATTACAATAAATGCCGCTTGAAAGACTAATCTACCACCTATAGTGAGAGAAAGCCTTATTGGCCTCAGCCATTCTATGAACGTCTTCTTTCTTTTTGAAAGCAGATCCAGTTGAATTCGAAGCATCAATCAGCTCAGCGCTCAACTTTTCGCTCATACTCCTACCGCTTCTAGTTCTTGCAGCTTTGATTAACCATCTCATTGCAAGAGCTTCACGTCTAGAATCTCTTATTTCTACAGGAACCTGATATGTTGATCCACCAACTCTTCTTGATTTAACTTCTACAGTAGGTTTCACATTCTCAAGAGCTTTCAGAAATACTTCAAGCTCCTCATTTCCTGTTTTTTCTTTGATAATATCCATCGCTCCATAAACACAACTAATGCTTATAGATTTTTTTCCATCAACCATCATTCTCTTAATAAATTTTGCGAGAACGGCATTTTGATACTTTGAATCAGGGATTGCCGGTCTTACCGGAACTGCTCTTCTTCTTGGCATACGATTCTCTCCTTATTAAGCTTTTGGCTTCTTAGTTCCATATTTAGAACGGGACTGTCTTCTATCATCTACACCGAGTGTATCTTTAGCTCCACGAACAATATGATAACGAACACCTGGAAGATCTTTAACTCTTCCACCTCTAATAATTACAACACTGTGCTCCTGAAGATTGTGACCAATCCCCGGAATATACGCTGTAACCTCTATACCATTAGTCAACCTGACCCTTGCAACCTTTCGCAGAGCTGAGTTTGGCTTTTTGGGAGTCATAGTCATAACCCTTGTACAAACCCCTCTTCTCTGAGGACAAGATTGAAGCGCAGGAGAGTTAGTTTTTTTAATATTTGATTTTCGGCCTTTTTTTATCAGCTGATTTATCGTTGGCATTAAATAGCTTTCTCCCTTATTTTACTATCTATCTGACAGGTTATTGAAATTCAAAACCCATCTAAAATTATATACATACAAAGGCTTCCCTAAGGCAGCCTCAGGGAATTTAGCACAATGTATTTTTTTTATCAAGGGTTCAGCATAGACCCTTGTCAATTTTTTATAAAAGTTTTTTACGCTTCTACTGTTTCTTCAAGCTCAGCTTCAAGTTTTTTCTTTTTGAGAATCTCCTGAACGTGTGTATCAAGGTCTTCAGATTCATCATTGGAAAGCTTCATATCCCGGTACCGTTTCATTCCGGTTCCCGCTGGAATCATATGTCCAATAACAACATTTTCCTTAAGACCTCTCAAGTTATCAACATCTCCGGCTATCGCCGCATTTGTCAGAACTCTTGTAGTCTCCTGGAATGAAGCTGCGGAAATCCAGGAATCGATGTTCAGGGAAGCTCTTGTGATACCAAGAAGCAGTGGTTTTGCAACCGCAGCCTGACCACCCTGTTCAAGCACTCTTCTATTTTCTTTTCCGAAACTGTACTTGTCAATCTGCTGACCATAGATAAAGTGAGTATCACCAACATTCATAATCTCAACTTTTCTCATCATCTGTCTGATGATTACACCGATATGTTTGTCGTTAATTACAACACCCTGCATTCTATATACTTCCTGGACCTCATCTACAAGGAACTGCTGCAGAGCATTTTCTCCGAGAATAGCCAGTATATCATGAGGATCACGAGCTCCTTCACACAATCGCTCACAAGCTTTTACCCTATCGCCATCTCTGACAAGCAGATGCCGTCCCATTGGTACAAGATGTTTATACTCGCTACCATATGGATCTTCAATCGTAACAACACGCTTTCCTTTAGCTATACCTCTAAAGTGTACAGTTCCACCAATTCTGGCCAGAACAGTAGCATCTTTAGGTCTTCGAGCTTCAAAAAGCTCCCCAACTCGAGGCAGACCACCAGTAATATCCTGTGTTTTAGCACTTTCTTTCAGAAGCTTTGCAAGAACCTGTCCGGCTTTAACTTCCACACCATCTTCAATATTCAGGTATGCATTGCCAGGCAGGTAATAGTTCGCAAGTTCATTTCCATCTTTATCTTCTACAATAACCTTAGGCTGAAGAGTATCGAGTGAGAAGTCAGTAATTTTCTTTTCGATATTACCGGTATCCTCATTTATCTCTTCTTTTAAAGTCGTACCAAGAATAATATCTTCATACCTGACTGTACCATTTTGCTCTGCGATAATCGGATCACTGAATGGGTCAAACATCGCGATAGGTTCATCTGCTTCAATTATAGAATCAACCTGAACAAGTACTGTTGAACCGTTTCTTACTTCCAGGGTCTGATCCTGGGCAACAAGCAAAATATGATTCTTTCGAATATTGATGAAGGCAATCTCATGGGCAATTAAGTCTTCACCATTTCTGGTAAGGATTTTCTCCCCTTTAATTACTTTCTGACCATCTTTAATATGGAGTTCATCTTTTTTTGTAAAAGCAATTTTTTCCATTACTTTTGCAACAGTAATGAAACCTTTTCTTGTGAAAAGGACTTCCTTGTTATCCAGACTTACCGACGTACCATCAATATCACGCACAATAACCGGATATCTCAGAGATATTTTGTTATCCTCAGCAATTGTACTTGCTGTACCACCAACATGGAAGGTTCTCATTGTAAGCTGCGTACCGGGCTGTCCGATTGACTGGGCAGCTATGATTCCTACAGCTTCACCAATGTTAACGGTCTTCTTGTTAGCAAGGTTTCTACCATAACATTTTCGACAAACACCATGTTTTGCCTCACATGTCAGAACTGTCCTTACCTTAACCGATTCAACACCGATATCTTCTATTTGCTGGGCAATTAAATCTGTAACTTCTTCATTAACATCAACAAGAACTTCACCGGTAATAGGGTGTTTAACTCTTTCAAGAGTAAATCGGCCTTTGATTCTATCAGAAAGTGATTCAACAATTTCCTCACCATCTTTCAGAGCCGAGAGATCAATACCATTGATTGTCCCGCAGTCTTCTTCATTAATAACAACATCCTGTGCTATATCAACAAGCCTTCTTGTTAAATATCCGGCATCAGCAGTTTTAAGTGCTGTGTCGGCAAGCCCTTTACGGGCACCATTGGTTGAAATAAAGAACTCAATAACCGACAAACCTTCTTTAAAGTTCGCCCTGATCGGAAGTTCAATAATATCTCCCGAAGGTTTAGCCATCAATCCACGCATACCGGCAAGCTGCCTGATCTGGTTTCTCGATCCCCTTGCTCCGGAGTCGGCCATCATAAACACATTATTAAAACCATCTTTATCTTTCTCAAGATGGTCCATCATCACATTTGTCAGATCTTCGTTTGTTTTACCCCAGACCTCAATAACCCTGTTATATCGCTCTTCCTGAGTGATATGACCATCGAGATACTGCTTCTGAATCTGATCAACTTCACTATTAGCATCTGAGATAAGTATTTTCTTCTCGTCTGGAACAAGAATATCATCCATACCTATTGTAGCACCGAAAATCGTTGCGTATTTATACCCTGTATCTTTAATAACATCGAGCATTGTAACAGTAATGGCTGAACCGAATTCTTCATGAGTATCAGCAACAAGAGCTCTAATTTCTTTATCACCAAGTCTTTTATTAACATAAGCAACTTCATTTGGAAGAAGATCATTAAAAATCACTCGACCAGGTGTAGTTTCGATGTATTTTCCATCAATTTTCACTTTACAAAGCGACTGATAATTAACAGCCTCTGCCTGAATCGCCAGGAACACTTCTTCAGGTGAGGTAAAATACTTGCCTTCTCCTAAAGCACCTGGTTTTTGACTAGTCAGATGATAAATACCGAGAACCATATCCTGTGAAGGGAAGACAATCGGCTGACCGTTTGCAGGATTCATAAGGTTTTTATCAGCGAGCATCAAAGTCCAGCATTCAATCTGAGCAGCTTGGGTCAGCGGTACATGAACAGCCATCTGGTCACCGTCAAAGTCGGCATTGAAAGCATGACAGACAAGTGGATGGAGCCTGATAGCCTTACCTTCTACCAGAACAGGTTCAAAAGCCTGAATACCAAGCCTATGAAGAGTCGGAGCTCGGTTCAGGAGAACCGGATGCTCTTTAACAACATCATCGAGAACAGACCAAACTTCAGGAGTTTCCTGTTCTACAAGGGACTTAGCTTTTTTTATATTGTAGACAACATCCATCTCAACAAGTTTTTTCATTATGAAAGGCTTGTAGAGTTCGAGTGCCATTTTCGCCGGAAGACCACATTGATGCAATTTCAGATTCGGACCAACAACAATAACCGATCGACCGGAATAGTCTACACGTTTACCGAGAAGGTTTTGTCTGAATCGTCCCTGCTTACCCTTAAGAAGATCTGAAAGAGACTTAAGAGGTCTATTGGAAGCACCCTTAACTACTTTTTTCTTCTTCGAGTTATCAAAGAGAGCATCGACAGCTTCCTGCAGCATTCTTTTTTCATTTCTAATAATAATATCAGGAGCATTAAGAGCCATAAGTCTCTTAAGTCTGTTATTTCTATTGATTACACGTCTATATAGATCATTGAGGTCTGAAGTGGCAAATCTTCCTCCATCGAGTTGAACCATCGGTCTCAACTCTGGCGGAATTACCGGTATCACGTCGAGAATCATCCATTCTGCTCTGTTTCCAGAGTCTCTGAAGTTCTCAACGATCTCAATTCTCTTCAAAAGACGCTTATCTGCTTTTGCACCCTTTTCAACCATTTTCGCTCTCAATTCAGCAGAGAGCTCATCGAGGTCCAGGTTTTCAAGGATATTTCTGACTGCCTCAGCACCGATTCCGGCTGAAAAAGACATACCATATCTCTCTCTTGCTTCAGCGTACTCCTCTTCTGAAAGGAGCTGCATTTTTCTAAGATCCGTATCGCCTGCTTCAACAACAACATACTTTTCGTAATAAAGTACCGATCGCAATGCAGCAATAGATAGATCTAAAAGCAGTCCCATTCTCGAAGGAACAGATCTGTAGTACCATATATGTGAAACAGGAGAGGCAAGTTCAATATGCCCCATCCTTTCTCGTCTAACTTTAAAGTGAGTAACTTCCACACCACAACGGTCGCAAATTACTCCTTTATATCGAATAGACTTGAATTTTCCACAGTAACATTCCCACTCTTTTGTGGTACCGAAAATTCTTTCACAGAATAATCCGTCTTTTTCAGGACGCAGAGTTCTGTAATTGATAGTTTCCGGTTTTTTCACTTCCCCATAAGACCATGCTCTGATCTGTTCCGGAGAAGCTAATTTTATCATTAAACTGTCAAAGTCTTGAATATCTCTCATTCTGCCCCCTAGAAACGACTATCCTGTCTGTTTATAAGTTCCTCATCCCTTTCAGTAAGAGGTAACTGTTTTGCTTTGGAATCATAGATTCTCACATCTAATGCAAGACCTCTCAATTCCTGAACAAGAACGTTAAATGATTCAGGAATACCAGCAGATGTTGCAGTATCACCTTTCACTATACTTTCATAAATTTTTGCTCTTCCGGTCATATCATCGGACTTGATAGTCATAAGTTCCTGCAATGTATTAGCAGCACCATATGCCTCAAGAGCCCATACTTCCATTTCTCCGAGTCTCTGTCCACCGAACTGAGCTTTACCACCAAGCGGTTGCTGAGTAACAAGTGAATAAGGACCTGTTGAACGAGCATGCATTTTATCATCTACAAGATGATGCAATTTCAAATAATACATATATCCGACAAATACCTGGTTCTCAAAAGGTTCACCCGTATACCCATCGTAAAGTGTAAACTTAGAATTCGATGGAAGACCAGCTTCAACCATGGACTGTTCAATCTGTTCTGTTGATGCCGATTGAAATACAGGAGTCTCAAAGAATTTATCGAGATGACCTCCGGCCATTCCAAGCATAGTCTCCATAATCTGACCGATATTCATCCTTGAAGGCACCCCTAGAGGGTTCAGACAGATATCCAGAGGAGTTCCATCTTCCATATAAGGCATGTCCTCTTCAGGCAGAACACGGGCGACAACACCCTTGTTACCATGACGACCGGCCATTTTATCACCTTCTTTCAGCTTTCTCTTAGTGGCGATAAGAACTTTTACAATTTCATCTACACCGGGAGAAAGATCATCACCCTCATTGCGTTTCAATCTCTGTATATCAATTACAGTTCCCTCAACACCATGTGGAAGTTTCAGTGATGTATCACGTACTTCTTTCGCTTTTTCTCCGAATATAGAGTTGAGAAGTTTAAATTCAGGAGTTGTTTCAGTTTCAGATTTAGGAGTAACTTTCCCAACCAGAATAGAACCTGATTTAACTTTCGCACCTACACGGATGATCCCCTCTTCATCGAGATTCTCAAGAGCTTTTTCCGAAGTGTTCGGTATATCTATTGTTATAGTTTCAGGTCCGAGTTTAGTCTCTCTTACTTCCGTAACAAATTCCTTAATGTGTATCGATGTATAATAATCCTGTTTAACAACTTTTTCAGAAATAAGGATAGCATCCTCGAAGTTATATCCGTTCCATGGAACAAATCCAACCAGCAGGTTCCTACCTAGTGCAATTTCCGAATTCTTTGTTGCAGGACCATCGGCAATAACACCACCGGCGGGCAGAACTTCGCCTTTTCGAACAATAGGTTTCTGATTAAAACAGGTATCCTGGTTAGTTCGCTGATATTTGATCATCTCATAGACATCAACATCGTAATCATTTTCTCTCTCATCTGGAGTGATAATGACTTTATCGGCGGAAACATAGGAAACTGTCCCTTTTCTCTTCGATTTTACAAGTACACCGGAGTCATAAGCCGCTTTACCTTCCATACCGGTTCCAACAATCGGAGCCTCCGGAAACAATAAAGGAACAGCCTGTCTCTGCATGTTACAACCCATGAGGGCTCTGTTGGCATCATCGTGCTCAAGAAATGGAATCAAAGATGCTGCCGTAGAAATGATCTGACGGGGAGAAACATCCATATATTTAATAACATCTGGAGTTTTCATCGTATAGTCACCACTCTTACGAACAGAAACACTATTTAATGTGAACTTACCGCTTTTTTCAAGAGGAGCACTCGCCTGAGCGATAAAATACTTTTCCTCATCTATAGCAGATAGGTATTCAACTTCTTTTGTTGCTATACCATTAACAACTTTTCGGTAGGGTGTTTCCAGAAATCCATACTCATTAACTCTCGTATAGTTGGCAAGAGAAACGATAAGACCAATATTCGGTCCCTCTGGAGTTTCAATAGGACACATTCGACCGTAGTGTGTATAGTGAACATCACGAACTTCAAATCCCGCTCGATCACGGGAAAGACCACCAGGGCCAAGAGCGTTGAGCCTACGCTTATGTGTCAACTCTGAAAGAGGGTTAACCTGATCCATAAACTGCGACAACTGACTGGAACCAAAAAATTCCTTAATAGCTGCGACTATAGGCTTAATAGAAATAAGATCCTGAGGTTTAAGAGTTTCAATCTCTTTTAAGGACATTCTCTCTTTTGCAATTCTTTCCATTCTGGTAAAAGCGGTTTTGATCGAATTGGAAATAAGCTCTCCAACAGATCTGATTCTCCTGCTTCCAAGATGATCGATATCATCTACAGATGATTCTCCATCATACACTTTAATCAGATGACCCATTGTTCTATGGACATCTTCTTTAGTGAGCACCAGAGAGTCCTCTTCATGCTGGTAGTCAAATTTTTTGTTTAATTTGTACCTACCGACCTTACCGAGATCATATCTTCTGGAAGAGAAAAACATCGAGAGAATATCTCTCTCGGCGGCTTCAACAGTAATGGGTTCTCCAGGCATCAATATTGCGTAAATGGCTGATAGAGCTTCTTCTTTTGAAGGCTCATCACTTTCAGGATCATCTTTATTGAATTTCGTTTCTTCAATTTCAAAACAATTTATAATTATTTTGGATTTTAAAGAATCTTTATTTTCAAAATCGACAATTTCAATTTCTTTTACACCGGAATGTATTAATTCATCAGTATCATGTGGATGAATTTTTTCACCGGCTCGATAGATTTTCTTCTTTTCGGCACCTTTTCCGGTATATATAGGCCGTGCAAATACCTCACCGATTAAGGCTTCTTTCGCTTCTCTTGAACTGTCAACTGATACTTTCTTAGTTTTATAAAACAGGTCGATTATTTTTTCTCTCGAATCAAAACCGAGAGCTCTTAAAAACAATGTTCCAAGTATTTTTTTCTTTCTATCAATTTTAGCGTAAACCAGGTCTTTCTTCTGATCAATTTCAAATTCTAACCAGGATCCTCTATAAGGAATTATTCTTGATGAATATAAACCTTTTTCATAAGAAAAAATTACACCGGGAGATCTATGAATCTGAGAAACGACTACCCGCTCAGCTCCATTGATAATAAATGTTCCCCTGTCTGTCATAAGAGGAATATCACCCATATATATATCTTTCTGCCGAATCTCTCCGGTAGATTGAAAAATCAAGTTTATTTTAGCTTTAACCGGAACTGCGTAAGTCAAACCTTTCTTCTTACATTCAGCTTCTGATAAAGGAACGTTAGCTTCATCGAGGGTATAATTAACATATTCAAGAACTAGCTCACCATTAGAACTTTCAATCGGAAAGATTGACAGAAATACCTCTTCTAAACCTTGCTTGTTCAAAGCCTCACCATTCAACAGAGAGTTTCTCTGAAGAAATTTATCATATGATGTAAGCTGAATATTTATAAGATCCGGTAATTCAATGACCTCGTCAATTTCATTACCTATAAAAACTCGACTTGTATCTTTATCTCGTGTAAACACTCAATACCCCCTGACAATATATAACCACCGGGATAATTAATATCCCAGTGGTTTTACGAGAAAGTCTTGTTATTTCTAAAAAAATTATTACTTGACTTCAACTGATGCGCCAGCTGCCTCAAGTTTTTCTTTAATTGTAGCTGCTTCTTCTTTTGATACGCCTTCTTTAATTGCTTTATCTCCAGCTTCTACTGCTTCTTTAGCCTCTTTAAGACCTAGACCTGAAATTTCACGAACAGCTTTGATTACAGCAATTTTCTTTTCTCCGAATCCAGTCAGGATTACGTCGAATTCAGTCTGCTCTTCTTCTGCAGGTCCTGCTGCTGCTCCACCAGCTACCATTACAGGTGCTGCTGCTGATACATCAAATTTCTCTTCCATTGCTTTTACAAGTTCTGATATTTCAAGAACTGTCATGTTTCCTACTGCTTCCAGAATCTGGTCATTAGTAAGTGCTGCCATATTATCTTCTCCTTAATATTTAACGACGATAGCACACAACACGGTTAGAAGACTAACGTCGCAATATTATATATATTTTTATTACCCTTAAGGGCTTTTTTAATTACTCTGCTGCTTTTTCAGCATCTTCTGCCGGAGCAGCTTTTTTTGCCGGAGCAGCTTTTTCTGCCGGAGCAGCTTTTTCTGCCAGAGCAGCTTCAGCAACTGGTGCTGTTTCTGGCACAGGAGCTGCTTCACCACCTTCAGCTTTCTTATCTGCAATCGCCTGAAGGGTTCTAACAAGCTTGGCTGTAGAACCATTGATTGCAAAAAGAAGCATCTGGATAAGCTCTTTTTTTGTAGGTAGTTTTGAGAAAGCTACAATCTTCTCAAAATCAAACACCTCTCCACCGATCAAACCACTTTTCAACTTGAGTGGAGTCTCTTTTTCAAACTCAACTAAAGTCTTTGCAGCCGGTCCGGCTTCACCTTTGATCATTGTCACAGCAGTAGGACCTATAAGAAATCCATCAAGTTCTGCCGGTTTATCCAATTCTCTAAAGGCAATTTTTGCATAATTATTTTTAACAACTTTGAGTTCAGCATCATTTTCACGAAGCCGGCTTCTCAATTCTGTTACTTTCTCAACAGTAATTCCTCTAAAATCGGCAAAAATGAAGTCATTTGCTTCACCGAATGCCTCTTTAAGAGATTTTACGGCATCTATTTTACTCTGCTGTATCTTAACTTCAGCCATCTTTATCTCCTTTGACCTAGTTAGCCTTAGCTATAATTTTAACGCCAGGCCCCATTGTAGAAGAAACTGCGATAGTTTTAATAAAGTCACCTTTAATATCACTAGGTCGTTTCTTAACAAGATCAGACATGAAAGCATCAATATTTTCTTTAACCTGAGCAGGTGTCATAGATACTTTTCCAATAGGCATATGAACTACACCGGTTTTATCAGCACGATACTCAACTCGCCCTTTCTGGAGTTCAGCAATTGCACCTTTAACATCCATAGTTACAGTTCTGGTTTTAGGGTTAGGCATCAATCCCCGACGTCCAAGTACAGGACCGAGTTTACCTACCTCTCTCATCATATCCGGTGTTGCCACACAGATATCAAAATCAAGCCACCCACCTTTTATCTTCTCTACCAGTTCTTCTGCACCAACATATGCTGCACCAGCTGCTTCAGCTTCAGCCGCTTTATCTCCCTTTGCGAAAACAAGAATTTTCTTTTCACCGGAAAACTGATTGGGAAGTACAAGAGTATCACGAACTGTATGACTCTTCTTTAAGTTTAAATTAACTGACATTTCGATAGTTTCATCGAATTTTGCGAATGCAACTTCTTTAACAAGTGCAAGACCATCTTCATAAGTGTAAAGTACATCTCTATTAACTTTAGAAGCAGCTTCTCTGTATTTTTTACCATGACTCATATCAGCCCTCCACCTTCACACCCATAGAACGGGCAGTTCCGGCAATAATATTAATCGCCGCTTCGATGTCATTCGCATTAAGGTCGGGCATCTTCAACTCAGCAATCGGTTTAAGCTGCGCTCTTGTTACAGTAGCAACTTTCACCTTGTGAGGCTCCGCTGATCCTTTTGCGATTTTAGCAGCTTTTTTAATCAAAACTGCTGCTGGAGGTGTTTTAGTAATAAAACTAAAACTTCTGTCACTGAACACAGAAATTACAACCGGAATAGTTAAACCGGGTTCCATGTTTTTTGTACGGTCGTTAAACTGCTGCACAAACTGTGGAGCACTAACACCATGAGGACCCAATGCGGGACCTACTGGAGGTGCCGGTGTCGCTTTACCAGCCGGTACTTGCAGCTTTATCATAGCCGTTACCTTTTTCTTTGCCATTTTTTTCTCCTACTTGGTAATATCGCCCCTGGCTGGGACTCCCATTTAAAGAAAGAGTTAAACTCTTTCTACTTGAACAAAATCAACTTCGACAGGTGTATTTCTTCCAAAGATTCCCACAACCACACGAAGCTTCCCTTTATCCTGCATGACTTCCTCAACAGTACCTGAAAATGATTCAAAAGGTCCTTCCATAATCCGAACCTCCTCACCAACAACAAATTCCTGCTTAACATGAAAAGTTTTTTCAGTTTTAATTTCACCTGTCTTCTGCAGAATAGCTCTCGCCTCATCGGGAGAAATCGGTTGCGGTTTAGCACCTGGTGCCTGACCGACAAAACCCATAACACCCTGAATACGTCGAATTGCCGTACAAACAGGTTTCCACCCTCTATCGGGAAGATCCATCTCTATAAGTATGTACCCAGGAAGAAATTTTTTGTTAACAGTTCTCTTTTTTCCATTTCGAACCTCAACAACTTCTTCAGAGGGGACTTTTATGTCAAAAACAGCACCCCCCAGGGTGCCGTCTTCCATATAGAGTCTTATGAACTTTTCAATTTTGTTCTCATGCCCGGAATACGTATGAAGAACATACCAGCCTTTAGCCATAAATCTTCCTTATAAAAAATTAATCAGAAAAATAAGTATAATCCATTGAGCAATAAATAATCAACCAATCCAAAAAACATAGCAAATAATACAGTTGAAATGAGCACTACTTTAACCGAGGATACAACAGAATCCCAGCTAGGCCACACAACTTTCTTTAATTCACCATAACTTTCAGATAAAAAAGACCAGATTTTTCCCATAAGTTACTCCCAAAGATATAAAAAAATACAGGCCAAGCAGGATTCGAACCTGCAACATCCGGTTTTGGAGACCGGCGCTCTGCCAGTTGGAGCTATTGGCCTGTACGTTATTTATTATTTAATTTTTGCTTCTTTGTGAACTGTACTGCTTTTACACCATTTACAGTATTTCTTCAATTCAAGCTTACCCTGAACATTTCTTCTGTTTTTCTGTGATGTATAGTTTTTTCTCTTACAGTCAGTACACTGCAGCGCTATCAGCTCTACGCCACCTTTTTTCTTAGCCATGACTTCTCCTACCTATTATGAAATAAGAACATTTCATCCTATTGACAACATAGAGCCTCCGACCGGACTTGAACCGGTGACCCCTTCCTTACCATGGAAGTGCTCTACCACTGAGCTACAGAGGCATGCCTCAACGCTCAGGTAGATTAGCAAATCGCATTTTCTTTGTCAACAGGATTTTAATAAAATAGAAATTAAAAATTTATATTTAATTTCACCAATCTATTGAGAAAGTTTTTTGCCTCTTCCGAGACATTTTTATATTGCTGATAAGCGTCTTTATAGATTTTATACTCTTTTTCACGAGGATAAAACACTTTTTTAATTCTGACAAGCTTTTCCGATGCTTCTACGAAATCTGTATACCTTCCCAGCGATGCGGAAGCGAGACAGGCTCCTCCGAGCAATTCAGCATCTTCCACTTCCGGAACAACTATAGAACAGCCGGTTATATCAGCTTTCATCTGATTCCAGATAACATTCTTACCCTGCCCTCCGGAAACGCGAAGTTCATCAATATGACAGGAATTTTCTTCAAAGAGTTCAATTGCCCTGCGCACGGCAAAACCGATAGATTCCATAACTGCACGGCCCAGTTCATTCCGTCCCTGATATGACTCCAACCCTACAGCCATAGCATTGGAAAATTCCCATAGTCCCCCATCCTTTAATCCCGGGAAGAACATTGGGGTTCCGCTGCCGTGAGGGACTTTGCTGATAGCCGATAGAGTTTCGAGATACGTGTAATTTTCCTGACCTGTAATTCTTCTGTACCACTCGAAAAGACTACCTGTAGAAGAGAGTATTCCCGATACATTGAACAGTCCCTCAACAGCATGAGGAAGTGTCCTCAACCGTTTATCGGGAACCATTTTTTCTGAGCAGAAATTGATTCCCTCAGAAGTACCTGCTCTGTCACAGGTCATGCCGGGCTTCACCACACCTGTACCGATAAGGGATACCATAAAGTCAACACCGGCTCCGATAACCGGGAGACCAACTGTCAAACCGGTAAGAATTGACCCCTCTCTGCTGACTTTACCGACAACATCACCCATATTTATTAAACAGGGGAATTTATCGAGATCAAAATCATAAACAGAGAGATCTTCATCTTCCCAGATATACTTCCCGAACCCCTTATGGGCTGTGACAACTGATGTTTCCCCGGTGATGAGCCAGGTCAGGTAAGAGGATGTCGTCAAAAATTTTTTTGTCTTTTCATAAAGTCGCGGTTCATTTTCTTTAAACCAGTTGACCTTGGGAAGATAAAATGAACTCGTATCCTGCAGAGGAAGATTTTCTTTGCTCATCCACATAAGCGGAGGATAAAGTACAGAGCCGTCATCCCCTACAGGAACTATAGTGGGACCATTACCGCTGATAACTACTGCCGATATGTCCTTGCGCAACAAAATAGAAACGATCTCATAAAATCCTGCTTTCCAGCTTCCGGCATACCCCTCACCGGGATATCTGTCACTTCGAGGATGTAAATGAACCTTGTGAAATGCAAAGGCGTACCCCTCAGGAGATATGATGGCACCTTTTATTGATGACGTACCTATATCGACAGCAAGTATCAAATCAATTCCTTCCGATGGATAACATACGCTGAATCATTTTGTTGTTATCCAATAATGGAGAGAGTGAACGATTGTGATGTAGTCTGGAAATGACTCTGGCAAACAAATTTGATACATTGGCATTCAGATACCACGACCTTTTCTGGAGTTCTTCCGGTGCTGCAACAGCATTAGTACCAATGATGTAATCAAAGAGACCCTCTTTGTAGGCATTATCAAAATGCTCGATGGCATTGCCCGTAAATAGGGGCAGCGATATTGCACAGACTATTTTTTCCGCTCCCAGCTCTTTGATAAGTCTCATAGCTTTTATCAAAGTACCACCGGTTCCGAGCATATCATCGGCGATGAAAACAGTTTTCCCCTTTACATCTCCCAGCAACCTGGCAGATACAATATTGGAATCTTTTGCACTGGTCGTAACCTTGGAGTAATCTCTTTCCTTATATAAAAGGGCAAGAGGTTTCTGCAGAGAGTTGGCAAAATACTTATTTCTATCGATGGCTCCGGTATCAGGTGATACGACAACAAGATCTTCAGAGTTCAAATTGAAGTGAGCATTCAGTTTTCTCAGGATCTGGTATGATGCATGCATATTTTCCAGATGAAGATTTGAAAATGTGTGCTCGATCTCTTTAGAATGAAGATCGAGAGTTATGATTCTATGAACTCCCATATTCTCAAAAATACGACCGAGGCTCGATGCTGTAAGACCTTCCCTTCCCTTTTTCTTGTGCTGCCGGGCATAGGGATAAGCGGGCATAACCAGTGTAACCCTTCTGGCACCGCATTGAATGGCGGCATCAATAGTTACAAATAAGTTAAAGATGTGATCATTTATTGACAGGACATGTCCTTCAGCAGAACCGGAAAATGGAAGTCTTGCTCTATTTTCAACATCCTGGACAATAAAAATGTCCTTTCCCCTTACCGAATTCAATATTTCTGTCTTAAATTCTCCATTGGCAAATTTAGTGAATTTACATGGAATTTTAAATGATGGTATTCGATAGGACTTCCCATCTCCAATTGTTTTAACCCTGTGACTGTTTAAGTCTTTAGAAAGGTTAAGCTGCTTTACCGCATTCTCCTTATCCAGGCCGTAAAGTTTAGCTATTCCCGATGCTTTTTTTTCAAATCTTCTGGAATAGATAGTCTTCAGATGGGCTATAATAGAATCGGCAAATTTATCACCTCCGGGACAAGCAATAATCCCCAGAGTAGTTGGCTTTGAGAAGCTCATTTGTCTCCCTTAACTAAAAGATATATGTTGGCTGTAGAGTACCATACCGTTTTATCTGAGGTCAATGTCACAGCGAGAGGGGAATAATGATTGTTTAAGAAATTCACCGAAGCTTGCTCGGGGATTCTTTATTTGATAGAATCACATCTGAATTTACTATAATAGTCTTATAAGGAAGTAAATATGATAAAAAGATCAGTTTTATCAGCATTCGCAATAATTATTCTTCTTGCTTTTACAGGTTGCAGTGAAAAAGAAAACAAAGAAGAGGATAAAACATTCTCTATTGCTGTATTTGTTCCCGGCGTGCTGGCGGGAAGCCCAACGTATGAAATGATGGATAAAGGTGTCAGATCTGCAGCGATTCCCAACGGAGCTACCGTAAAAACAATTGAAGGCGGATTCAATCAGGCTGAATGGTCTGAACAGATTACTGCACTGGCTGCGGAAAAGTCCTTTGATTTAATAGTGACATCCAACCCTTCAATGCCTGAGATATGCAGAAAAATACAGGAATTCTACCCTGATCAGGATTTTCTCAACCTCGAGGGAAGCGGTCTGAAAGACGATATGGTTTCCACTTTTTTCTTTAATCATAAGGAACTGGCTTTTCTTCTGGGGAATTTTGCCGGATTACTAACAGAGAGTAGGATGGAAGGCAATGATACGATCATGAAAGTGGGTCTGATTGCCGGTCAGGAATATCCTGAAATGAACAATTACATCAAACCTGGATTCGAAATGGGTTTCAAGAATGTGAACAGCAGTATTGAACTCGATTTCAGAGTAATCGGAAATTGGTACGATGCTTCAAAAGCTGCTGAACTGGCCTCTGATATGTACTCTTCTGGATCTGATATTATACTGACCATAGCCGGCGGAGCTAACCAGGGTGTTTTAACAGCAGCTAAAGATGCAGGGAAATTTGTTCTCTGGTACGATTCCAATGGCTACTCTATTGAACCTGGCGTAGTGATCGGTTCAGGAGTAATCAGAGAAGATAAAGCAGCTGAAGAGATGGTGCTGAAAGCGATACAGGGAACTTTGAATAGAGGAACATCTATTACTGCAGGAGTAAAAGAAGGTTATGTTGATTTTATTGATGATGATGCCAATTACAAGAAGTATGTACCTGTTTCAATCAGAGAAAAAATGGATAAAATCCTGAAAGAGATGAGAAGCGGTGAAATTACACTTCCCGTTGATGACAGGGGATAGGGATTCTGAATCCCAATAATAACCTGAATATTTCAGGTGTAACAAAATATTTTAAGGAAACCGGAATATATGCCTGCAGAGAGATAGATCTCTCTGCAGAACCGGGAGAAATACTGGCGATCGTTGGTGAAAACGGTGCTGGAAAATCCACGTTGATGAATATCCTCTGCGGAATTGTATCCGCTGATAAAGGAGTATTTTCCGTAGGGGGTAAACCGGTTAGATCCAATAGACCGGATAAATCTTCAAAAGCCGGAATCGGGATGGTTCATCAGCATCCTAAAGGTGCCGGGTCTCTCACTGTACTGGAAAATATCATTCTGGGATATGAACCATTAAAATACCGTTTCTTTACTGATCTGAAGACTGCAGAAAAGAAAATCCATGCTCTACAGGAAAAATATGGCCTCTCCCTGAACCTGAATGCAGATGAATCAGAATTGAATTCAGCACAAATACAGAGAATGGAATTAATTCATTTGCTTTATAAGGATAAGAATATCCTTATTTTTGATGAACCGACAGCTAGTATTTCAGATCACCAGATCGAGGATTTATTACAGATAATGTTTAAACTCAGAGATGAGGGAAGAACTATTCTCTTTATTTCTCACAAATTGGGTGAAGTATTTCGCGCTGCCGATAAAATTGCTGTCATGCGGAAGGGGAAATTGATTCTGTGCAAAGCAATGGAAGATCTGACTCCGGAAAAAGTGTCCCGGGAAATGATTGGCGAATCGGGAGAAATCAACTACCCGATCAGGAACCGCATCACATCAAAAAACACAAATTCGATATTGTATTCCATAAAGGATCTTTTTTACAGGAAATCTGATTCGCAAAACCTGAAAGGCATCAATCTGGATATTCTTCACGGTGAAATTCTCGGGATTGCCGGAATTAGAGAAAACGGACTGGAACTGCTTGAAGATATCATCTCCGGAATGCGTCACCCCGACAAAGGAAATCTCATTCTGAACAATGAAGATGTTACGGGAGACAATCCAGCCTCTCTCCGGAGCAAAGGCGTGTCATATGTTCCTGCGGACCGGCTGAACAGAGGTGTCAGCAGTGATTCTACTATCGCGGAAAACCTGATTCTTTTAAACTACAAAAGGATGCATAAATTGGGAATACTGGCTCCCTCGTCCATTAACAAATGGGTGGAGGGCATGCAGGATACATACAATATAGAGGGGAAACCTCAACAGCAGTTAAAACATCTTTCCGGAGGGAATATTCAGAAGGTGATTTTATCGAGAGAACTGAGAGAAAACCCCGACCTCATCATAATCTGTGAACCCAGCTGGGGCCTGGACTTCCGAAGTAGGAATAATCTCCATGAAGAACTGAGCCAGACTGCTAAAAGAGGGACATCAGTTTTGTTGATCTCTTCTGATTTAGATGAAATCCTTGCCTTATCTGATAGAATTGCAGTACTTTATGATGGAAAAATAAGTGTCTGCCGCAATAAAACAGAGATGAACCGGACGATGATTGGAGAATATATGCTGGGAGTCAGGAGCAACAGTGAGGAAAACTAACAGAATATTCGGTCAATTTACAGGCGCTGTGATTACCTTGACTGCAGTGATTCTTATCGCGGTTATCTTTCTACTGATATTCAGTCCCGATAAATCAGAATCTATATATTATTTCTTTATCGGACCTTTTCTGAACAGTTTATCTATAGGAAATCTGCTCAGTTCATTTACGCTTCTGACATTTTCCGGACTTGCCATAACCGTAGCTTTCAAAGCGGATGTTTTCAACCTCGGTGGCGAAGGACAAATCTATGCAGGAGCAATTGCCGCAACAGCAGTCCTCATCTATATGCCACGGTTAAATGGGATCAGCGGATTTCTACTGGCTTCGGCAACAGCTGCCGCAGCAGGAGGGATTCTGGCAGGGATTTCCGGTTTTCTGAAGACCCGCTGGAAAGTGGATGAATTGATTTCCTCATTTCTATTATCAAATGCTATCATTCACATCATTGATTATCTGATTACAGGCCCAATGAGTGATAGAAACAGCTATCTGCTCACTACAAAAATGATAGATGAGAAATTTTATTTATGGCAATTGATCAGACCGTCAAACCTGAATTCCAGTATTTTCGGCGCTCTGCTCGCAGTAGTGATTATTTCATTCTTACTATTTTATACAAAACAGGGTTATGAATTGAGAATTTGCGGAATGAATAGGGAGTTTGCACATTATGGAGGTTTGAACACAGCCTTTTATATTACGGTGCCAATGGTGATCAGCGGTGCTCTATTGGGATTGGCCGGCTCATCAGCTGTTTTAGGCATACATCATGCGACAATAAAGGGTTTTTACAGTGGTATCGGATGGAATGGTATTGCCGTAGCTCTTATTGCAGGAACTAATCCTATTGCAGTTATTCCCTCAGCATTTATTTTTGCCTATTTAAATCAGGCTGCAGACACTGCCATGCTGAAAGCGGACTTCCCATTCGAACTGGGGGGGCTGATTCAAGCTATCGTATTCCTGCTAATCTCATCAAAACTTATCAGTGAAAGAACCGGGCTGAAGAGAGGCCGAAAATGATAGGAAAAGCTATTGTAATCATGGTGCCTCTTCTGATAGCAGCTCTAGGTGGATTATTCACAGAACTGGCCGGGGTTCTGAATATTGCACTGGAAGGACTGATATTATCGGGGGCATTTGCCGCTGTAATCGCAACTGAAATAAGCGGAAGTTTTTTTATCGGGATTACTGCAGCAATCATAACATCGACAGCTATCGCTTTTCTCTTTGCCGTGACATCACTGCATCTGAAAGGGAATATATTTGTAACAGGACTGGCGATCAATCTCCTGGTTCCGCCTCTGACAGCTATGGTTTCCAAAGGTTTATTCGGGACGAAAGGAGTTATCCGTCTGGAAGATTCACTGGGAAATCAAGATGTTTTTATGACATTGGCAATCCTGTTAATATTGACTTTTGTATCTGTTGTAATACTCCGTTACACGCCCTTCGGCCTCTATATAAGAACCGCAGGTATCAACCGGGATTTTCTTGAATCGAGGGCGGTCAGCACCAGAAAGATCCAGACTTTTGCCATACTCATATCCGGTGCTGCATGCGGACTGGCAGGAGCAATCATTTCATTGAGACTGGGAGTTTTTATACCGGGGATCTCAGCAGGCAGGGGCTGGATTGCCCTGGTTGCAATTTATCTCGGCAACAAAAAACCTCTCCCCATATTGGCGGCATGTTTTGTATTTGCTTTCGCTGAAACATTGTCAGATTCTGCTCAGGGACTGATTGAGATCCCCGCCACTATAATCTTAAGCTTCCCCTATTTTATTACAATTCTGGGTTTGATTCTCTATTCAATTTTCAAGAAGTAAATTTCCTACAACAAAGAATTGCGTATTTTTCTTGCGCAATATCTATTTCAATAGTAGATTTATACATATAAATATTTGAAAAACGTAGTTCGGAGAAAATAAATGAGAAAAATTCTTGCGATAAATCCAGGTTCAACATCTTCCAAGATTGGATATTACGAAGATACAAACTGTATTTCATCAATAACAATACGCCATAATCAGGAAGAGATAGCCCAATACGATTCTATTATCGATCAGTATCCTATGAGAAAAGATGCCATTATGGAGTGGTTGAAAGATCAAAAAATAGAGGTTGGTGAACTCGATGGAGTTGTTGGCAGAGGCGGTCTTCTGAAACCGACTCATGGTGGAACTTTCAAAGTAAACGAAAAGATTATCTCTGATCTTAAAAATGCGAGATACGGTGTTCACGCATCAAACCTGGGGGCGATTATTGCTCAGGAAATCGCTACTATGGCAAAAGTTGACGCTTTTATAGTAGATCCTGTGACCACAGATGAATTTGAACCGCTGGCCCGCTATTCAGGGCACCCTGAGATTCAGAGAGTCAGCGTCTTTCACGCTCTCAACCAGAAAGCATCGGCAAGAACAGTTTGTGAAAAAATGGGAAAGGAATACAATGAAGTAAATATGATAATCGCCCATCTCGGGGGGGGAGCTACTATAGCCGCCCATGAAAAAGGAAGAGCAATTGATGTAAATCACGGACTTGAGGAAGGCCCTTTCACCCCTGAGAGATCTGGAGGTCTCCCAGTCCTTGAAATCATAAAAATGTCCTACTCTGGAAAGTATACTCACGATGAAATGAAAAAGAAGATAGTTGGCCGTGGGGGAATGACCGCTTATCTGGGAACTTCCGATATTCAGGCTATTGTGAAAATGGCTGATGACGGAGATAAAAAAGCTTCCGAAATACTCGAGGCTATGGTCTATCAAATATGTAAAGAGATCGGTGCCTGCTCAACAGTGCTGAAAGGTAAAGTTGATGCCATTGTCATAACCGGAGGTGTCGCTTACAACGATTTTGTAACAGACAGAATAAAAGAAAGAGTTTCCTTTATTGCTCCGATTCATATTCTTCCAGGAGAAAATGAACTATTATCGATGACAAGCGGTGTATTGCGGGTACTTGAAGGCAAAGAAGAAGCCGGATTGTATTAAAACCGGAAGGTCCCTGCGGGGGCCTTTTTAATCCTTTCCTAACAAAGTTCTAACAAAATCCTAACATTCATTAAACATTATGCTCATATATTTCTCACATTGATCAAACAATCATTTACTTTTTCTCTGTAAATTGATAAAAGAGTTTTATAGTTACTATTAAAAATATTGATAGTTATTTACAGACTCATCAAATAACAATATTAGAATTGAAATGAAGTATTTATTACTTAGGAGTTAAAATGGGTATAATTGTCACGATCCTGGAAGTTATCGGTTCACTGGGACTGTTCCTCTATGGAATGAAAGTGATGAGTGATGGAATTCAGAAAGCTGCTGGAGATAAGCTTCAGAGTATTCTGAACCACATCACATCAAATAGATTCGTTGCAGTTTTTACAGGATTTGCCATAACGGCAATTATTCAGTCTTCTTCTGCTACAACAGTTATGGTTGTCAGTTTTGTAAATGCCGGTCTGTTAACCCTGACTCAGTCAATTGGTGTGATAATGGGTGCCAATATCGGTACGACCATTACCGGGTGGATTGTATCGATTCTGGGATTTAAATTCAAAATTGCCGCTCTCGCCCTTCCAATAATAGGTATCGGCCTTCCTATGTTTTATTCCAAAAAAAATAACAGGAAAAACTGGGGTGAATTCATGATCGGTTTCGGTCTGTTGTTCATAGGATTGGGATATCTGAAAAAATCTGTACCTTCTGATAATCAGGCATTAATCGACTTTATTGCACCTTACACAGATATGGGATTCGGTTCAGTGGCTTTATTTGTGTTTTTTGGTGCCATGATCACAATCATTGTTCATTCGTCAAGTGCTTCTATGGCAATCGTTCTGACCATGGCCGCATCCGGTCTGATTCAGCTTGACGTTGCCGCGGCCATGATTATGGGAAGTAATATCGGAACAACAATAGATGCATACCTGGCTTCAATAGGCGCCACTGTCAATGCAAAAAGAGCAGCACGTGTACATTTGCTGTTTAATATTTTCGGAGTAGTAGTCATTCTGCTTGTTTTCCGCCCCTTCCTTTATCTTATTGAAATGATTGTACCGGGAGATAATATAACAATAACACTGGCCATGTTCCATACGATTTTCAACATAACAAATACAGCTGTTTTTATCGGATTTGTACCTCATATTGCCAAACTAGTTAAAAGACTGGTTCCAGAAAAAGCATCTGAGAAAGATCCCAACCTCTACACTCTGGATTATATAACATCCACTATTCAGGATATTCCTGAATTAAACCTTGTGAAGGCTCAGAAAGAGATCGTTCATATGACGGAAATCATTGAAGAAATGTTCAAAACCTATCTAAATGTTTTCCAGAATCCGGACAAAAAAATGGGTAATGAAGTTGAAAAACTAAGGGACATGGAAGATTATACAGACCAGATGCAGGAACAGATAACTTCCTTTCTCCTTGATTGTACAAAAGAAAACCTCAACGAAGAGGGAAGAAATAACGCCTCTGCTATGATCAGAATAGTCTCTGAACTGGAAAGTATAGGTGACAGCTGTTTCAGCCTGATTATGTTATCTGAAAAAAAATATAAAAAAGAGATTCCTCTTCACAAAAATGCCATTGAAGAAGTTATGTCTTATTCAAAACTGGTGGATGAGTTTCTCCAGTTTATAAAAGAGCATATCAATGAACATTTATCCAAGAAAAACTTCGCTAAAGCTCATGAACTGGAAGAGAGAATCGACCAGTACAGAAATAAACTCAGGAAAGAAGCGAGAAACCACATTACTGAAGGTGCTGATGTCAAAGGAGAACTTCTATATATCGATATAGTAAGGCATATCGAAAGAATGGGAGATTACTGTCTGAATATTGCTCAAACACTGAGAAAAATTGTTTGATTTATTCGGCGAGCCAGAATACTCCGGTTTTTTTATTTGAAAGTTTCCAGCCGTCAGACAGCTGGAAACTAATTGTAAAAAAACTCTGTACTAATTGGCAAATGGCTTATCGATCATACCGATAACGCGCTTAACAGCCTGCAGATAGTTAATATTCTCACATCCATCAATTCCAACATCTTTCATAGTCTTTAGAATGTCAGCTAAAACTGTAGATTCTGAATTGATGGAAACGAGTTTCGCTCCATTGATCCAAACATTGGCAACTTCACAGATAGTATCATTAACCATATATCCGAATCTCTGTTTTTCAACAGAGACTGCTTTTAACGAGCTGTTAGCTCTAACCATTTCAAGAAATTCATCAAGTGTGTACGTATCTTTTGAAAGAGCAGGCATATCGACGGCAAATGCCGGAAATACTTCTTTTTCCAGAACATCTTTTGAAATCGGGAACTCACCTTTCATAAGAGGGTTCCACTGTTCCAGACCATCTTTTTCAGTTACAAAAGTTTTGATGTCCATTTTCCCATCACGAATTTTTGTATTATTTTTATCATTCGTTGCAGAAACAATGTAGATCTCTTTTGAACGTCTTTCCCAGACCTTTTCCGGTACAGGATTTGACAACCTGGCCATCCTCATTGATGCTTCATCAAACTCTCTTCCAAAAGTTCTGAATTCAAAACGGGGATCTGATATTGCCCCTACTTCTAAATTTGACTTTCCCATACTTTCTCCTTAAAAATTATATTAAAAAACTATTTGACCAAAAACATTTTGAACAATAAACAAAGCTACAAAAGTTATTGTAGCTGCAATGACAGGTGTAGCCACCCAGCCCAGGCTGATTCTTCCCAATACTTTCAGATTGAGATTTTTACCACCTTTTGCCAACCCTACTCCGATAACAGCTCCTACGATAGACTGGGAACTTGAAACGGGAACCAGGGGAAAGGAAGGAAGATTATGAGAAACCAGAAATCCCTTTAATCCCTTTGAGGCGAAGAAAAACAAGACTATAGAACTGGATAATACAACTATAAAAGCTGTAATTGGAGACAGCTGATATATCCCGGATCCAACGGTCATCATGACTCTTTTTGAATAGGTAAAGACTCCTACTGCTATAGCCGCACCACCGAGAAAGAAGAGCTGTTGAACACCACTGATCTGAAAAAGACTGCCAAAATTGATAGAAGTAAAAATCTCTGATGTACTCTCAACAAATACACCCATTACATTGGCAATATTATTGGCGCCCAAACTGTAGGAGCCGAAAGCACCGGCAGCGAGCAACGCCATTCGCGTGAAACCATCGAGGCGTATAAGGTGTACTTTCCATACTTTTAAGCTCAATACGACTAAAAAATAAAGAATAACTGCCACGATAGCAGACAATATAGGAGAAAATACCCATGTCCCGAGAATCTTTGTCAGAGCTTTCATATCTATGGCTGATTTCGAGAAGAGATTCCAACCTATTATCGCACCGACAACAGCTTGAGATGTAGATACAGGGAGAGCTGCCTTAGTCATCCAGAAAACAGACAAAGCTGCCGCCAGAGCAACCGTAAAGGCTCCTGCCAGTTCACTGATAGCTCCCAATTTGCCAAGAGTATGCGATGCTCCGGCACCACTGATCACTGCTCCCAGAATAACGAAGATACTGCATACAAGAGCTGCCGATTTAAATCGTATCATCTTCGTACCGACTGCAGTTCCCCACACATTGGCCGCATCATTTGCTCCAAGAGACCATCCCAGAAAGAGACCGCTTGATAAAAATATTAAAATAGTAAACATATATATCCCGTTTAAACCGTTCTTTTGATTGTGTAAATATCCAGTCTGTCAGCAACTGCTTCAGCTTCATCAGCCAGCATGGATATTCTTTCTGCAAAATATCTCATGTGAACTCTCTCACTGAATTTTTCGATGAAATCGCCATCAAATGCCTTTCGCATTATGCGCTCTTCAATTTTATCAGCTTCATGTTCAAAAAAGTGCACTTTTACCAGACCGGCAGCTACATTTGATGGTTCACGGAAAAATGCCCTGGCTGCTTTTACAATCTCTTCAACGCATTTTGTCGATGTTCCGCTCAATTCCAGAAAGTCTGCTTTTAAAGGTTCCCAGATTATTGGTTTCTCAATAGAAAATCTGATTAGAACAGTCTGAGCTGTGTCTATTACATCATCGAGAGACTCCAGAAGTCCTAAAACATCTCCTCTGGCATCGGGGATGAGTAATTCTTTATATAAAGTATGCTTTATATCACGCCTGACATCATCACTTTCACTTTCGAGCTTTTTAATATCTTCTGTTTTTTCTTCAAAATTTTCAGTTTTCCCTTCAAAATAATCTTTAATGGCCTGATCAAATACAAGAGCCGCCTTTAAAATATTATCGAGGTATTTATCAATATTCGCTTCTACTGTTTTAGCCCGATTGAATAACATCTACAAAATCTCCTAATTTATGTTGTTTACAAATGATAATTTTGTTGCTAAATTTAGTCTAATCAATTATCGTTATCTCTTTTATAAGCTTTCCTGATCGAAAAATCGAATGTTTCCGGTTTGCTTATGATATCTTCAGTAAACTTTTATCAATTAGGAATAACAATTGGATCTGAATAAGCTTAAAACTTTTTATACTGTAGCTGAACTAAATAATTTCAGTAGAGCTGCGGAAACTCTATACTTGACACAACCGGCAGTCAGCGCTCAGATAAAAGATCTGGAATATGAATACAAAACAAAACTCTTCGATCGCAGTGGACGGAAAATCAGTCTTACAGAATCCGGGGAAAAGCTTATACCCTACGTTAAGAAATTACTGGAGATTTATGATGAGTCACACCATGCCCTGAGTTTATTGAAAGACGCAAACGAGGGTTTTATCAAACTGGGCGTCAGTGGATTGCCCGGAGCCAGACTCTTACCGGCTATGATCTCTACATTTAATGAGCAATATCGCGATGTGAGCTTTTCAATAAAAGAGCAGAAATCAGCTGCGATAATAGATATGCTGAAACAAAAACAGATTGACCTCGGTATAATAGTCAACAGTGAAGAAGTGATTAATGTCCAGGGATTGGAAGAGAAACTGCTCTATAAAGATAAATTCGTAGTCGGCATAAGTTATGATCATCCTCTTGCAAAACAAAAAACCATAAATGCCAAAGAGATTATTAAACTGCCTCTCATTGTATCTCAAAAAGACACGGTATCCAGACAGGCTCTCGATAGAATATCCAATCAGTTCTCTATTCCTTTCAATATCGCTTATGAAATAGAAAATAAATCTATGGCAAAAACAATGGTAGAGAGAAATCTGGGGATCGCATTTTTCAGCACTCTGGAAATAAAAAAAGAGGTGGAATCAAAACTGATCCATGTACTCGAACTGGAAGACGTACCTTTTTACAGATATATACAAGTTGTATACAATGAATCACGGGTTTTATCACCTGCTGTCAGAACATTTTATGATTACATTTTTGATCTTGATAATCAGAAAGAATTTATATCTTAATTCTGTACGGGACGATCGCGACCGTCCCGATCCAGCAATATTATTCAAAAAAATCTTTCAAAATCGGCTGTAATTTCTTTCTGGAAATTCCCAGATTGGCTTGATTATAAAAAGCACAGTTATTCACATACTTTAATGATGATACATCTATTTCTTTCAATCCAAGATCTGAAGACTCGAGAAATTTCAAAGTGTCTTTGCGCAATTTATCATCGGGAATGTAGACAACAATCTGTCTTGTAAATTCCGGATTAGTGAATGCATTCATGGCGAAAAGGACATTTAACTCTCTTTCCTTTAAATATCGATCACAGGCAATGACGATATCCGGATCATTACTCATCCATTGTTCTACAGGCAGCAGTACAGAACCAATACCGCATTTAACCGCACCCATGTTCCATTCTTTGTAGTCTTTTCTCAGCAAATCATATGATCCCAAAGAAGAGACATTGAATTTTTCAAACTGCAGTTTATTGAATAAAGCATCTTTATCTAGTTTGGAGATTTCAATTATTTGATTGGCAATTTTGAGATCATCATCAGTGACTCTGCCCGCTTCGGGATCAAGATTGACAGTGTCCAGCAATATAGTCCCCAGTAACAATATCCCGACTGGTCCTTCAATTACTTCCCTTTGGTTTTTCAGAAAGAACTCCCCGACAATTGTAGCGGCAGATCCCACAGGTCTGATATCAGTATAGATGCCATCGGGGTAATTTTTCTCATCGGCGTGATGATCGAGTATCCCTGTTATAGTTTTCTGAAAATCTGTATGAGCAGATGACAGTTTATTGTGATCTACAAGAATAAGACTCAAGAGGTTTTTTGCATTTAATTCCGCCAGATCGATGTCTTCTGCAAAAATGAGATCAGCGATATCGACCCCTGCGTCTTCGAAGAGAAATACAGCTTCGGTCCTGAGTTTGAAGTCCGCTCTGGGAATATTTATCAAAGGGAGAGGATTTACAGAATCATCCTTTTCACTTAGATAATAAGCATACATAACTGCTGAAGCCATTGAGTCCAGATCAGCTGCTTCATTTCCAACAACTACTGTCATTGGGCTTTCATAAGAGATACTATTCTTTAATCCCTTTAAATATGATAAAAAATCATTATTCATGGTTAACTCCTTTTAAAGATATTATTGATTTAAATGTCAAAACTTAACAGTAAATTCACCATCAAACTTTTCTATCATTTCTATAAGGATTTTTAATTGTACTTAATAGATTTATTACTTCATTATGGTCATAGTTGTTAATTTATAGAAAATTTGATAACGAAAAATATGTAGAAATTCAAAAAGTACTTTAGACTTAATGAATAATAAAGGAGCTGATAATGAAAAAAATACTTTGGGTTGCCCTGGTATTAATTATTGCAGTACTTTCAGGCTGTAGTAAAAAAGAAGAAAAAAGTGTCGCACCTGCATTTCCGACAAAGCCTATTAAATTGGTAGTTTACACTGGTCCTGGTGGGGCAGGAGATATTCTCGCCAGAAAATTCACTGATATTGCATCCAAGTATACAGACGCAACTTTTGTTGTTGAAAATAAAACCGGAGCTGGTGGAATTGTTGCAATGGAATATGTCGCAGCAACAAAAGCTGATGGATATACATTAATGTATATGACAAAATCTAATATTTCGAAACTGGTTACTACAGATTCAGAGCTTGATCCCATGACTTTTGACTGGATTTCTCTTATGCAGATTGACCCCGAATGTGTTATCACAAACAACAAAACATCTGTTGTTACCTGGGATGATGTTGTTGCAGATGCCAAAGCAAAAGGCGGAGATCAGTTATGGCTCGGTCCTGCTGCCGGAGGACTGGATAACATTACAGCACAGAATATCTGGAAAGCTGCGGGAATTACCGCTAAGTGGGTTCCATTTGCAAGCGGGGGAAAAGCGAAAGCCGGACTTCTAGGTGAGCAGGGAGCTACATATGTTGGAAACCCGGGAGAAGCGCTGGCTAATCCAGATTACACTGTAGCGGCAATTTGTGCTGCTGAAAGACTTCCCCAGTTCCCTGACGTACCTACTTTTAAAGAACTCGGTATTGACGGACTGGAAAATGAAGTTATGTGGAGAGGATTCGCTGTAAAAAGAGGAACAACAGATGCAATCGTTGCATGGTATGATGATATTTTCGAAAAAGTGACAAACGATCCAGAGTGGATTGCGACTTACGAACCTCAGGGAAATATGATTGTCCACAAGACAAGAGATGATTTCAACAAGCTGGTTCAGTCAGATTACGACGCTTACAAAGCAGCGCGTTAATCAATTTCTAAATTAAAAAAAAGCTACTGGAAAATGGGGGATCATTAGATTCTCCATTTTTATCTGTAGCTGATAGCAGGCAAATATGGAATTATTTAAGTTTTTTGGAAAAGGACCGGGATTCTGGCTCCTTTTGATATCTTTAGTTGTATTGGCAATCATTGCCACTGTACTGGTCAGAAAATCTTCAAAAAAAGATTATACTGGAAGGATTATCGTACCATTCATTTTTATTGAACTTGCGGTTTTCTTCGGAATACTCGCTCTGGGATTCCCTGTAAAAGGTGATGAAGTCGGACCGGCTGTTGTTCCCCTTTTATGGATTGTCGGGATTCTCGGATTGAGTATAGTTCTCTTATTTCGGGCACTGACAAAGCACGAAGAGGTCGATCCTCCATGGGGGAAAGTCAGCAGCGTAGTTATATATATAGTTATGATTATTTTGTATCTGCTTTTCATGCAGCTGATTGGATATTTTCTGGCAACAGCTTTATTTCTCATAACAGGTATGTATTACCTGAATTATAGAAACTGGAAGGTCATGATTTCCATGTGTGTGGGTTGGATTCTGTTCTCCTACTTCGCTTTCTATAAACTTCTCTATGTACCCCTGCCACAGGGACTGATCATAGAAAGTATCTTCGGTTAAAGGAGCAGATTATGGATTTATTATCAAATCTAATGGAAGGATTTGGATACCTTGTTGGCTATCAACCTATTATTGCCATCGTAGCGGGTGTTATCCTGGGGATTCTGGCTGGAGCCATGCCCGGATTATCCCCATCTATGGGTGTTGCACTGCTGGTTCCTTTTACCTACAATTTATCACCGCAGGTTGCTTTAATCCTGCTTGTATCTATCTATATCGCAGCAAATTACGGTGGATCTATTACAGCCGTTACTATAAATACCCCCGGAACACCATCTGCAGTTGTTACATCTTTCGATGGTTATCCTCTGACATTAAAGGGAAAAGCGGGAATCGGACTGGGAACATCTCTGGTGTCCTCAACAGTCGGGGGAATTATTGGGACAATTATTCTCATATTCTTTTCAGTACCACTTGCAAGGCTGGCTGTTAAATTACATCCAGCGGAATACTTTGCACTGGCGATATTCGGTTTAACAACAGTTGCGTCATTAGGTGGAAAAAACTGTTGTTAAACCGAATATCGCCAGTGCAAAGTATTCCGCTG
>Ga0070728_10001026_pt1 | contig 46282 bp, 36 predicted proteins | sample tdDd471_FD_66723 | JGI IMG/M metagenome (GOLD analysis project Ga0070728, IMG submission 66723) | Marine sediment microbial communities from the Atlantic coast under amendment with organic carbon and nitrate - tdDd47.1 | ecosystem: Environmental > Aquatic > Marine > Coastal > Sediment | place... | reverse complement strand
GTCTGAAAGACAAAAAGGACAATATGAGAATATCGTGTTTTCTAATCTTTAATCAAATCGACGAAGGAGATTCACAAACACCTATTTATTAAAATAGAAAACCAGTTTGTAAACCACAACGTGAGCTCCGCTCACGTTGTGGTTTGAAGATGCTTAAGATTTGATTGATGTCAATGAACTTAAAAAAACAAAAAATCATTTTATATTTTTTCAAATTTTCCAGTTTCAGAAAGTTTTACCTTAATTGGATTGAATCTGTTCCAACCTGTTTTACCGTCACCAAACCCTTTAATGTAAACATAATCAGCTTCTGTTGACGGTTTACTGTCAGTATGCTGTCTAAAACAAATCTCCATAAAGTAATCAGCTCCAGCTATTTTCTGTACCTTATATAAATGATTAAAGATTTGATTATCATCGAGTTTTGATATTTCTACATTATCTTCCATAAACAACAAAAACATATCATTTTCTTGAAATGTTTCTATAACTTCAATACCATCGCTCGGCAACTGAACTAAATCAATGTTTTGTTTCATTCTTTCAACAGCTGTCCAAAAATTAACTACGTCTTTATCCAATTCACCGTTTACATTTTTGTAAATCAATATATGATGGTTATTCCTTGGGTTTACAAATTGATTAATCTCTTTAACTTGTTGTGCATTACTCATTTCTTCTCTAATACGCACTTTTTTAATGGGCACGGGTGAACCATTTTTGTTTTTCAAAGTATAGAGATTGGCAATCTCATTTTTTAAAGTGCTAATTTGTTCATTCAATGTGTTTTCTTCTTCATCGGTGCGTACTTTCTTTTTTTGATTTTCAAGAGCATCAATTTGTTTTTTCAAAATAGCTTCCTGTTTTCTGGCGTTACTGATGATTTTACGGATTTCTAGATCAACAATTTTTTTCAATTGATTGTCTTTCAAATCTGCTACATTTTTACGAATATGATAGCCTTTTGCAGTTTCAAATGGTGCTTGGCGTTGTCCATATACATTCTCTTTATGCAATTGCCCTCTCACAGCGTCTCCTACACTGGTGTATGTCTTTCCGTTTTTAGTTATTCTCTTTCTAACTTGGGTTAACACTTTTCGGTTTTGCTTGTGTGATACCAATATCTTTTCAGCTTCTTTTTTGGCTGCAGTATGAAATCCATCCCAAGGTTCCGGAAAATCTAATTGTTCTTTGTCAAATGGGTTTAATTTCTTCTTAGCATCACGAGCAGCATTATATCTGCTTAATTGTTGGAAATAGCTTTGTTTAGACAAAGCTACAACCAACGCATCTATGGCGTGATGGCGATGGTCTTCTCTGTTTTTCTTGGGGTCAAATTTTATTTCACCGGTGTATTTATCCACCCAAATAGCTCCTTCAATTAAGGTTTGGTTATCTTCTAAGATGGGTTTTGAGTTTTCAATGGCACTAAATTCATTAGGCGTTTGTTCAATATCAAAAACCATCCAATACTTCCCTTCTTTTTCTTGGGTTTCAAACTGGTGCTCAGGGTCAATTTCCGAAACAAAAAGTCCTTCATCGTTTATACTACCTTCAATCACTATACTATTTTGATTGACTTCAGGCTTCTCACTAATGGCTTTATCAAAATTTACATTCTCAACATCTACATCAAGCAATAGCCAGTATTTACCGTCGCTTTCATTGGTTTCACATTCATAAATAAACGATTTAAACCTATTGTCCTCAACTTCTCCAAACAACAATAATTGTTTGCTTGTTTTCTTGGGTTGTTTGTCTTTTTGTGGTTTTTCAAAATGCTTTTTAAGTACATTAAATGTTGCCCAATAACTTCCGTTGTCAAATCCATTGGCGTTGACTGTGCCAATACCATCGTTTTTAAATTTACTGCGTTCTATTTTACCCCTTAACACTATTTGGTTTTCATCCACAACAGGTCTTTCCTTAAAAATACGCACGGTGTTTTTAGGCTCTGAGAGTTTCAGTTTTAACCAATAGTCGCCGTTTGGCAATTCCGGAGCATCTACTTTAAGTTTTATATACTTTTCGGTAGTTTTAAAAACTCCTTTATCTATCTTTCCGGCAATGGTGGTTTCATTATCACCTAGTTTTGGTTTTTGATTGTAAATTGGAACCGCATTTACAGCTTCTTGATTGCCATTTAAAACCACATAATGTGGGTACACTTTGTCTTTATCGAGGTCGTTAACCCGAACGTTTAAATTAATTACTGGTTGCAGAATATTATTGAGACCCCAAAGGTGCCTTAATTCTGAGGTTAACGCACCAGGAAGAACCCTGACATCTTTACAAACTTGCGATAGTATTTCTTTTGTTTTTTTACTAATGTAGCGTGTATCGTTTAGTTGCCGCTCAATAAAACTACTTTTTACATCGTCATCTTCAACTTTTATTTTAGAAGTAAATCGTTTAGCCTTTGGATATGGCAAAAGCCGATAAGCTCGCTGTTCAATTGCTTCCCAACTGGTTGCACCACCCCATAATGATGCATCACTGTTTTTTAAATAAAACTGATAAGGTGTAAGATTTCCTTTTAGCCCATTAAATACTGAATCACACAAAGTTTTATTTGCAAATCCATCGTCAAGAGAAACACTTTTAGGTATAATGTGTTCTATCTGTATCTTGTTTTCACGGCCTAAAACGTCTTTAATATTGATGGATTTATTGGTATAAGGACAAACAGTAACCACACCTCTTTCTTGCATTTCTTTATAAAGAAGTACTTTTTGCACATTTTCTCTACTGTGTTTTAAACCAAACTCGGTTAACAACTGTCTTGCTGCATCATTTTTAGCCGTGTTTTCCTTAATGCGATTTGCTAGTTGTTGTCTGCCAGCTTTACTGTTTTTTACATCTCGTCCTAATTCTACCTGAATCCTATCAAACTTTCCATATTTATCAATGAGGGTATTTACAATTCTTCTCGTCTCATTAAGCCCTTGCTGTACGATTGGATTTCTTAAGTTTTCAACTTCATCCAATTTATCTTGCAATGGTTTTTCCTCAATTTCTTGACTGTGGTGATATAATTTAATAAATGATTTGTCATTTTCAGTAAAACCAAAATTATTGTTTGGGTTTGCCAAATAATTCTTGATTTTTTCAATAGCTTCACCTTCTTTATTTCCTTTGGTTCTGTTTATTTCCAAAACGTCCTTTTCTATTTGTTGATGTGAGTCAGTAAAATAACCCCATCTTTTTCCAAAAGCATTTCTAACACCTCCCAATATAGTAGCATCACTCATTTGATACCCTTTTCTTAAATAAGGAGTTATGTTTTTTATAGCTTTCAAAGAAACGTTAGAATAGCCTTCTTTTAAGTCAATCTTTTCAACCTTTTCAAAATCCTTGTTTGCTAATCCAAAATCATTAGATAGTTTCTCTAATAACAAGTCGTTATCTTCAAAAAAATGAAAGCAATGCCATATTTCTTCTTTTTGTAATTCCCAAACATCACTACCAAACAGTGAACTTAAATGCTTTGTTGTGTAGTTTCCGGGAACTTTTTGGTCATCTGCATAGTTCCATTTTTCATAAGTCATTTTCAGCTTTTTAGGTATTTCTGAAAAATTAAAATTACTATCCTTTGAGTTTATAAGTTCTAATACTTGAACCCTTTGTGTTTCATCCAGCTTTTGTTTTCTGCCATATTCAATATTATTGATGAATTGCAAAGCTCTAAACTCTTCATACAAAGGGTGTGACAAATGACAAGGGGTTTTACCTTTTTGCAAATATTTATCATCTTTTTTTACATCCGGTTCAAACCTACATTTTGCAAGAAGTCCTTTTTGAGAGCGCAATGGTCTTTGCCAAAAAAGTACACTATCTTGACTTTTGTGTTTCAATGCTCCATCCTCATCATACTGTATTTCTCCGCCCAAAAATTCTTTTAATGAAACAACCGTCGTAGTTGTTATTTTGTGAAGGGTTTTATTGCTTTCTTTATCTTGAATTTTTTCAATAACAACATTTTCATTTCCATACTTCTCTTTTAATTTTTCAACTTTCTTTTTATTTCGATTACTTTCTAAACTTCCTCTTAAAAACTGAGTTTTAGTTTTTGATGCTTTTTTATTGTCTAAACCCAAAACACTAACTTGTCTTTTCCATATTTTATCAAACTCTTCAACATACATATCACGCAAAGTATAACGAGCTCTAACCCGGAGTTCATTTCCTTTTTCGTCAGTTATCATTTTAAAAGGCTCGCCTTCCTTAGGATAAATGGAATATAAAAAGCTGCCTAATGTTTTTTCTGAAATCTGTTTTTGAGTTTCTGTAATTCCTGTCATACCAGGCTTGCCTTTGTATATAGCACCATCATCCTTTCCTTTACGGTTACTTAGAAAACCACGGCGTTGTATTAAATGATAAAGTACCCTTCCAAACTCTTGCAAAGATAAATCTTGATGCAATGCCTTATTTCTTAAATAATAAGGGTTTTGTCTGTGCCAAGCTTCATATGGCTTTGTGTTTGGAGCTTTACGGCCTGCCTTTCCTTTCTTTTTATCCCATTTTGCCCAATCATTAAGCTCTTTATGAGTTAGCGGACACATATCATAATTAATAAGTGTTCTCAGTAATTTTATTTTTCTCAGGCGTTTTCTATAGTATTGTCGTCTTTGCTGTCTACTATTTCTTCGAGCAGCATTTTTTGACTCTTCTTTATCTCCTTTTCCTATTGTGTCTGCCTTCACACCCTCTGAAAATATCCTACTTCCCATTCCTAGAATCTTATGTTGTTCATCATCAACAACCGCCCAACCAATTGAATTTGTCCCTAAATCCAGTCCTAATATTTTAGCCATAATGTCTGTATGTAATAGTTAAAAGCGTCTCAAGTTACAAAAAACCACCCATTTACCTTTACGGTTTTCCGTAGTCGTGAGTTAAAAATTTTATGTATCTTTGCTTCAGATTAAAATTTCTAATCTTTAATCTTATCACAATAAGGCTATATGCCGTAGATGAAAATCTTTAGTCCTGCTTCGGTGGGACTTTTTTATGCTCCCCCCGTACGGACAGCTCGTGAGCTGTCCGCTTAAAGCTCGAGAGCTGTCCGCTTAAAGCTCGTGAGCTGTCCTTTTAAAGCTCGAAAGCTATCCTCTTAAATCTCGAAAGCTATCCTCTTAAATCTCGAAAGCTATCCCCTCAAAGCTCGCGAGCATGCCCCTTAAAAAAGAGCTGTCCTAAAAAGCCATCCTCATAAAAAAAGAGCAGCTCTTTTAAATTAAAAAGAACTGCTCAATTGAGCACAAAACATTCACTTTAATAAATAAAACACCTAAATTCCAACAACCTGGACCCCAAAAGCATGTCCTCCAGACAACATATACCCTTCGCCATTTACCATTTGATAAAACGCCACACGAGCTATGGCAAACACTGTTCCAGTACCACTTGGCAGTGCAGACACAGGTATACTAAAAGCATCTCCCATATAATCCCGTTCTAGGATCAAAGGAGCTTCTATCACCTGCGTATAGCTTTTGGTTTCAAAATCAAAACGTACCAACCCCAAAAGCACTTCCATATAAGAGGCCTCTTTTGGAAAACCGGCATGAGCTGCCTGAAATCCAGTAACATGTAAGGTCAAGCTGTTCCAATCAAATTCATAGTTACAGGGAAATAAATCGGGCCGATTGGGTGTAAACACAAAATGCTGTAACAAATGCTTCCCGGTATCGGTTGCCATGCCTAATGATACCTGACGCTCACCTCGCTTGGAAACCAGATCTGCATCCTTGATCCTTGTAAACAATTGCATCAACCTACTATGCAAGGTACCATCTTTATACCCTATTGTAAAAGGCCTTATGGAACGCTTAAAATATTTATTGGTCCGTGAAGCCCCAGAAAATTCATCATTGTTTTCACGAACCCGAACCATCCTCGGACTATTTTTAATAGCTTCTCTGGTAAAACCTCCTCCTCCTTCCCTTAGCGTAGGTTTGCCCAAACGATCGTAAAAATTAATACCACCTATTGTCCCTTTAATAAATATAATACCTCGATACGTTGCCATAATATATATTGTTTAGTCTTATAAAATTAATACAAAATCCTTAAAAATCAAATAGATACATCAAGTATATACCAAATTTATATCTATTTTATTACAAATATAAACCGTATATGTACTGAGTATATGTCGACTATATGCCGACTTTATGTCGACTTTTACTTACAGATGCTCCAAAAAAAATCCCAGGAAACTTCCCGGGACTTTCATATAATAATTATGTTACTTCTCTTACATATTTCGCCTGTATTGGCCTCCAACCTCAAATAAAGCTGTAGTAATTTCTCCTAAAGAACACACTTTACAAACGTCCATCAAGGCTTCAAAAATGTTTTCATTATGAATGGCCTTTTGCTGAAGACCTTTCAACAAGGCTTTGGTATCATAGGTTTTATGCAAATTCTCCAAGGTTTTAATTTGTAGCTGCTTTTCTTCTTCGGTAGCTCTAATAACCTCTGCAGGCAAAACCGTTGGAGACCCTTTCGAACTCAAAAACGTATTAACTCCAATAATTGGAAACTCACCATTGTGTTTCAAAGTTTCGTAATACAAGCTCTCTTCTTGTATTTTACTGCGCTGGTACATGGTTTCCATAGCCCCTAGAACGCCACCACGTTCTGTAATTCTATCAAATTCCATTAACACGGCTTCCTCTACCAAATCAGTTAATTCTTCTATAATAAATGAGCCTTGCAATGGATTTTCATTTTTAGCCAAACCTAACTCTTTATTGATAATCAATTGAATGGCCATGGCACGTCTCACAGATTCTTCGGTTGGCGTGGTAATGGCTTCATCATAGGCATTGGTGTGCAAGGAGTTGCAGTTATCGTAAATGGCATATAAGGCCTGTAGCGTGGTACGAATATCGTTAAAGTCAATTTCCTGGGCATGCAAACTACGTCCAGACGTCTGAATATGGTATTTAAGCATTTGAGCACGCTCATTGGCACCATATTTATGTTTCATGGCCTTGGCCCAAATTTTCCTGGCAACTCGTCCTATAACAGCATACTCCGGATCAATACCATTGGAGAAAAAGAAGGATAGGTTTGGCCCAAACTTATTGATGTCCATCCCTCTACTTAAATAATACTCCACATAGGTAAACCCATTGGATAAGGTTAAAGCCAATTGCGTGATTGGGTTGGCTCCTGCTTCGGCTATATGATATCCTGAAATAGAAACCGAATAGAAGTTACGCACGTTATGTTCTATAAAATATTCCTGAACGTCACCCATTAAACGCAATGCAAATTCCGTAGAGAATATACAGGTGTTTTGCGCCTGGTCTTCTTTTAATATATCTGCTTGAACCGTTCCTCTTACCTGTGCTATGGTTTTGGTTTTGATCTCTTGATATACTTGCTCTGGAAGCACTTGATCTCCAGTAACCCCCAAAAGCATCAAGCCCAAGCCATCGTTCCCTTCCGGTAGTGTTCCATGATACTTGGGTCTTTCTGTTCCCTTTTCCTTGTATAAGGCTGCAATTTTTGCTTCAACCTCCTGTTCCAATCCATGCTCTTTGATGTAAAGCTCACATTGTTGGTCTATGGCTGCATTCATAAAAAAGCCCAATAACATAGGTGCTGGACCATTAATGGTCATACTAACAGAGGTCATCACATCTGCTAAATTAAAGCCTGAATACAGTTTTTTGGCATCGTCCAAACAGCAAATGGACACTCCTGCATTTCCTATCTTTCCGTAAATATCTGGTCGCAAATCCGGATCGTTTCCGTATAAGGTAACGCTATCAAAAGCTGTAGACAAACGCTTGGCAGGCATGCCTTGACTCACATAATGAAACCGTTTGTTGGTACGCTCTGGACCTCCTTCGCCAGCAAACATTCTGGCTGGATCTTCGCCTGTTCTCTTAAATGGATACAAGCCTGAAGCATATGGAAATTCCCCTGGTACATTTTCTTGCAAACACCATTTTAAAATATCTCCCCAAGCTTGGTATTTTGGCAAAGCCACTTTTGGAATTTGTGTATGGGACAGGGATTCCGTATGGGTTTCAATTTGTATTTCTTTATCTCTTACTTTAAATGAGTAAATAGGATTTTTGTATTTGTTCACTTTATCATCCCAACCGGTTATCACCTCCCAATTATAAGGGTCTAAATTTAGTTTTACTCGATCAAATTCTGCAATTAAAAGCTTTATAAAATCATTATTATTGTCAGTCTGAGCTTGTCGAAGACTGTCACTATCTATACCATGCTTCGTCAGGCTCAGCATGACACCTGTTACAGACTCTAAAGTCTTGTAAATACCATATAATTTTTGAGCTACTTCCACTTGCTCCAACGCTTTTTTATCGTAATTACGATTGTTTTCAGCTATTTCAGACAGATAGCGTGTTCTTGAAGGTGGAATCACAAATACCTTTTCGCTCATTTCATCGGAAATATGGAAGGTCGATTTTAAATCGGCACCAGCCTTTGCTACCAAGGTATCCATGACTGCTTTATAAAGCGTATTCATACCAGGATCATTGAATTGCGAAGCAATGGTTCCAAAAACCGGTAATTCGTCCTGATTCACTTCCCACAATTGATGGTTACGCATATATTGTTTCTTTACGTCGCGTAAAGCGTCCAAAGCCCCACGTTTATCAAACTTGTTGATGGCTACCAAATCGGCAAAATCCAGCATGTCAATCTTTTCCAATTGGGTGGCTGCACCAAACTCCGGAGTCATTACATATAAAGAAACATCACTATGCTCTATAATTTCTGTGTCACTTTGCCCGATACCTGAAGTCTCTAAAATAATCAAATCGTACGCAGCTGCTTTCAATACCTCCACTGCTTCATGAACGTATTTGGACAAGGCTAAATTGGATTGTCTGGTAGCTAAACTACGCATATAAACCCTAGGGTTGTTTATGGCGTTCATACGAATCCTATCTCCCAATAGTGCGCCTCCTGTTTTACGTTTGGAGGGATCCACAGAAATTAAACCAACCGTTTTCTCAGGAAAATCGATTAAAAAACGTCTTACCAATTCATCTACCAAAGACGATTTTCCAGCACCACCTGTTCCTGTAATGCCCAATACGGGTGTCTTGGAGTTTTTATTCTTGTCATGTATTTTTTCCAAAGTGACCTTGGCAACCTCAGGGAAGTTTTCTGCCGAAGATATAACACGGGCTATGGCTTTGGGGTTTTTCTTTTGAAGCTCCTCTATCGTCACGTTTAAGTGATCGCCTACTGCAAAATCGGATTGGGCAACCAAGTCATTAATCATGCCTTGCAAACCCATTTCCCTGCCATCGTCTGGGGAATAAATCCTGGCAATCCCATAATCCATCAACTCTTTGATTTCCGATGGTAAAATAACACCTCCACCACCACCAAAAATCTTGATGTGCTCAGCACCTTTTTCCTTCAACAAATCGTACATGTATTTAAAATACTCATTATGTCCTCCTTGGTAAGACGTCAAACAAATGGCATTGGCATCCTCTTGTATGGCTGTATTAACCACTTCATCAACACTTCTGTCATGTCCCAAATGAATCACTTCCACACCTGTTGCCTGTATTATGCGTCGCATGATGTTTATAGAGGCATCATGACCATCAAATAAAGAGGCTGCAGTTACAATTCGTACTTTATGTTTGGGTTTATAAGGTGCTATAGGCTTCATATAAAATCTTATTTTTTTAGTGGCACAAATTTAAGCATTATTCAATAAAACCACCATATTAGTTTGAGTTTATAATCTTTTAAGGGATTTTAGAATCAATCATGGTATATTTGCCAAAAAAAAATATCATGATTAAAAAATGTACTGTTTTATTAGTATGTATGACTTTGCTCTCTTGTGCCGAATTACAAGAGGCTGTCAACCAATTACCGGAAAGCACCTCAACCATCAGTAATACCGAAATTGCAGCTGGCTTACGAGCAGCCTTGGATCAAGGCATAGAAAAACAAGTAAGCAAACTTACCCAAACAGATGGGTTTTATAAAAACGACTTAGTGAAAATCCTACTCCCGGAAGAGTTGCAAAAAGTAGACAAGACCCTTCGAGATATTGGACTGGGCTCCTTGGCAGACGAAGGCTTGAAAGTCTTGAATCGTGCAGCCGAAGATGCCGTTGCCACAGCTACCCCTATTTTTGTAAACGCTGTAAAAGACATCACCTTTGCCGATGCCAAAACCATTCTATTGGGAAATGACGATGCTGCTACACGCTATTTGGCAGGCAAAACAGAAGCAGCGTTATATACCGAGTTTCATCCGGTTATAAACGCATCGTTTCAAAAAGTGGGAGCCGATCAAATCTGGTCCAATTTAATCAATAAGTACAACGCTGTCCCATTTACATCCAATGTAAACCCAGATTTAACCGATTATGTTACCCAAGAAGCCTTAAAAGGGGTTTACAAAATGATTGCCGTGGAAGAAAAAGAGATTAGAACCAAATACACTTCCAGGACCACCAATTTATTGAAACAGGTTTTTGCCCTTCAGGATTAATCGACATTATCGCATTAATTTAAACTTTAAGTTTTATTGATATTTAGCTAACATAAAACCTAGCAAAAAACACCATCTTTGTTTAGATTTTATTTCAAAAAGGAAAATTTCACGCGTCTTGTGGAGAATTTGAATTAAGTTAGTTAGTTATTTAAATGAAATCGATTCTACTTGAATCGATTTTTTTTATTAACAAAACACACAATTAACACATTGTTAACTTGCTGAATTCTATAATTTTAAATATATTTATTATTCAAAGGTGTGAGCAATGGAAAATTTAAACAAAATCAAACAAAACCAAATCAAGTTACAGAATCGTTACAAACAACTAATTGAGCAGGCATACAACCTACGCGAAACGGATTGTGCCTTGAGCGACATTTCGGAATTTAAAGCCATCAAGTTGTTAAACAAACTGAACAGGTTAAAGTATTTAAGCCGGGAACCTGCCAAACAACGCTTGTTGTAATTACTTGTTTTTTTTAAGTGCTAAAAGTCTTTATCCTTTTAAAGATTCAAACCTTAGCGCTTTAAAATATTCAAAAGATTTTGCCAATCTAGAACCATACCAAGAAAACAATTCGCCATCTACCAATAACACCTTTGCCTGGGGAAACTTGTTTTTCATATCTGTTACATGCGAATCTTTAAACGGAAATGGCTCTGTTGAAAGCATGATAACTTCAACCTGCCCATCGATATTTTTATCCAAATCAATCTCTGGATATCTCTCTAAGTTTTGAAACAGGTTTTCAAATGAAGCTTCCTGCATCAAGTTATTGATAAAGGTGTGGTTTGCAGCAACCATCCATGGGTTTTTCCAAATAAAATAAACGGTTTTTAATGGAGGTAAGCCCTTGATATCCTCCTGGAGTTTTTGTCGTTCCTGTTTTATGGTTGCAACAAGCTTCCCTGCTTTATCTTCTGCTGAAAACAAGTTGCCATACATGTGTATCAATTCCAAACAATCTTCAAGGGTATAAATGTCGCTTATATGAACGGGAGCTATGGTCTCCAAAACCTCTATCATTTCTTGGGTATTCTCTTCCTTGTTGCAAAGGATGATATCTGGCTGATGCGCTTTTATCTTATCGAAATGCACCTGTTTGGTACCTCCAACCACCTGCTTGTTGGAGAGTAAGTGTTTTGGATGCACACAGAATTTTGTAATGCCTACAAGGCAAGGCTCCAAACCTAAATCGCATAACAATTCGGTTTGGGATGGCACTAAAGACACAATCCGTTTTGGGACATGCATTATTTGAATTGTTCTATTTAGTTGGTCCACTATTGTCATTGCGAAGAAAATTTAAATTTTTCTGTGCCAATCTCTTAATTAAACAAAAAAATTCCCACGTCGTTATCACTTCTATGATTGACAGTTGAGAATCACTTCCATTTCCTGTTGAAGCTCATTGGCTTTGTTTGCAGCTGCTTGAGCAAAATCCGTTTGATTGGAAGCATAAATGATGCCTCTAGAAGAGTTTATAAGTAAGCCAACATGTTTGTTTAATCCATACTTACAGACATCCTGAAGGTTTCCACCTTGAGCACCAACTCCTGGCACCAACAAAAAACTATCTGGAACAATCTTTCTAATGTCTGCTAAAAACGTGGCTTTGGTTGCTCCAACCACATACATCAAGTTCCTAGAGTTTTTATAGGTCTTAGACACCTCAAGAACTTCTTTATACAATTCTTTATTATTGACCTTTAGCGTTTGAAAATCGAATGCGCCTTCATTGGACGTTAAGGCCAACATAATGGTGTGCTTGTCATGAAAAGCCAAAAAGGGCTCAACTGAATCCTTGCCCATATAAGGAGCTACCGTGACACTGTCAAAGCCCAAATCTTCAAAAAAAGCCTTGGCATACATGCTGCTGGTATTTCCTATGTCGCCTCTTTTGGCATCTGCTATCGTAAAGATTTCCGGATAATTTGCATTGAGATATTGAATGGTTTTCTCTAAAGATTTCCATCCTTTTAACCCATAAGCTTCGTAAAAAGCCGTATTGGGTTTGTAAGCCACGCACAACTGATGTGTGGCATCTATAATGGCTTTGTTAAAAGCAAAAATAGGGTCTTCTTCCTGCAATAGATGTTGAGGGATCTTGTTTAAATCAACATCCAATCCAATACACAAAAAGGATTTCTTTTTTCTGATTTGTTCTGTGAGTTGCTGTGTTGTCATCTTATAAAAAAAGCCTCAAAAAAGAGGCTAAGTTTTAAATTACGTCAGTATTTGCTTTTAACTTTTCTGTATTCTCAGCCAACTGAAGCTCATCTATTATACGCTGTATGTCTCCATTAACTATGTTTTGTAAATCGTAAAGGGTTAAACCAATTCTATGATCTGTAACACGTCCTTGAGGATAATTGTAGGTTCTAATTTTGGCACTTCTATCTCCTGAACTTACCATAGAGCCACGTTTGGCAGCATCTTCGGCTTGCTTTTTGGCCAGCTCGATATCGTATAATCTGGAGCGCAGTACCTTAAAAGCTTTTTCTTTGTTTTTATGCTGTGATTTTTGGTCCTGACATTGAGCCACCAATCCTGTGGGAATATGTGTTAATCGCACAGCCGAGTAGGTTGTGTTCACCGATTGTCCTCCTGGTCCAGACGAACAGAAAAAATCTATTCGTACATCTTTTGGGTTGATTTCCACATCAAACTCTTCAGCTTCCGGAAACACCATAACAGTAGCTGCACTTGTGTGTACACGTCCTTGGGTTTCTGTTTGTGGCACACGCTGTACACGATGCACACCTGCTTCAAATTTCAAGGTGCCATAAACATCCTCGCCAGACACCTCAAACTGAATTTCCTTGAAACCACCATTGGTTCCTTCGCTAAAATCCACAGTATCCACTTTCCATCCTTTGCTTTCGCAATATTTGGTGTACATTCTAAATAAATCGCCTGCAAATATACTGGCTTCGTCTCCTCCTGTTCCTGCGCGTAGCTCAACTACGGCATTTTTGGAATCTTCAGGGTCTTTGGGTATCAAAAGGAGTTTTATTTCTTCTTCCAATTTCGGAATCCCTTCTTTAGCCTCCTCATATTGCATTTTGGCCATGTCCACCATTTCGGGATCACTTCCATCAGAAATAATTTCCTCAGCTTCTTTTAAGTTCTCGGTAAGGGTTATATACTGCTCACGTTTGTCCATTAACACACGTAAATCTTTGTATTCTTTATTTAACTCCACATAACGTTTTTGATCTGAAATAATATCTGGTTGGATGATTAAATCGCTAACCTCATCAAAACGTTGCTTTACTATTTGTAATTTATCTAACATGTACCATTCTAAATTGTGTGCCAAAAATACGATAATTTATGGATTTTGGAATTTTTTAAATTCCTGAATTTTAGCCTCTATCATTTCTTAGGAAATATTTTCAAAAAAAAGTCGTTTTTATACCATGATGCAGCGTTTTGGAGCCATATGGTTATTTTACAAACCCTATTTTATTTGGTCGTTTGCAATTAATATCGTGATCACGTTTGCAAATCCCCAACTTGTTCCTGCCATACTCACCAAACTGTTTTTAACCATTTTATTGTGGTACTTGATAAACGAAACCCATGCCAAACGCAAATTGATTTTTTACAACAACCTTGGCATTTCAACTTTAAAACTTTTCTGCGCAATATTTATAATTGACGTTCTGATCATGCTTGCCTATCTTTATTTCATAAAAGCATTTATATGATTTTAGAATTGGATAATGTTGAGTTGTCTTTCAAAAACAAGCAGGTTTTAAATGGAATCTATTTAAAAGCAGAAACAGGTAAAATAACCAGTATTCTAGGCAGTAACGGTTCTGGCAAGAGCTGTTTATTACATATTTTATTTGGATCACTTAAAGCAAAATACAGTTCTATTAGGCTTGATAAAAAAACCATTTTAAAACCCTTATACCTTAAACATAAAATTGCTTTTTTACCACAACATTATTTAACTCCCAATCAGATTAAAGTATTTTCTGCATTTAAATTGTTCCAAGTGGATTGGGATGAGTTCATTTTAAACTTCCCACGAAATAAGATTGATAAAAGCAAAAAAATCCAAACACTTTCAGGTGGCGAACGCAGACTACTGGAAATTTATCTTGTTTTAAAAAAAGAAGCCCATATTGTTTTGCTTGATGAACCCTTTAATGGAATTGAACCCTTCTATATTGAAAAAATAAAAACAATCATAAATGAAGAAAAACATAAAAAAATTATTTTATTAACAGACCATAGATATATGGAGGTTATTGATGTTTCTGATACTATTTATTTAATAAAAAATGGTTGCTCTAAATTGATCAACAACTTAAAAGAGCTGGAAGATTACAGTTATTTGAACTCTGGTAATTTTGTTAAATAAAAAAGGGAAGCTGTAAACAACCTCCCTTATACCATTAAATTCTATATATGTGATTATCCACACTTAGAAGAACCACAGTCCTTACAAGTTAAACAACCCTCTTGATAAATTAAATTCCCTGAACTACAATTGGTACAGGTTTGCCCTTTGGCTTGTGTTCCATCTTCCACATAACGCTTTAAAGCCCTAACCACACCATTTTTCCAAGTGTTGATGGATTCACTATCCAGTTGCAGGCTATTGATTAAATCGACTATCTTATCAATTGGCATTCCATGACGCAAGGTACTTGAAATCAATTTGGCATAGTTCCAATATTCTGGATTGAATTTATGCGACAAGCCTTCAATAGTGGTTTTGTAACCTCTTTTGTTTTGATATTGAAAATCGTAACGCGATGTTCCGTCTTCGTTTCTGTTTTTAATGATCAAGCCACTGTTTGCCCAACGTGGTATTAAAATACCATCTTCATCATCAGCCAAACCAGTAAATACTTCGTAAGGTTTACCATCAATCAAACCTATAAAGGCAATCCACTTTTCCTTGTTGTTTTGAAAACGTACCACATCAGCTTCTAAAACTTGTGGCCTTTTTGTAGGGAAGGCTGTTAAGGTTTCTTGTTGCTCATCTTCTTTCTTTTCTTCGTTGGAAATCAATACACCTGAACGGGAACCATCTCTATAAACAGTTACTCCTTTACAACCTGCTTCCCAAGCTTCTAAGTACAATTTACCTACCAATTCTTCAGTTGCATCATTAGGTAAATTGATGGTTACGCTGATGGAGTGATCTACCCATTTTTGTACGGCACCTTGCATGCTTACTTTGCTCATCCAATCCACATCGTTGGAAGTGGCTTTGTAATAAGGGGATTTTTTAACTATTTTATCGAGTTCTTCCTGAGTGTAATTCTTATCGGTAGCTATGCCGTTAACTTCCATCCATTGCTTGAATCTGTGATGAAACACCACATACTCTTCCCAAGAATCCCCAACCTCATCCACAAAATCCACACGTACATTTTTATCGTTAGGATTAACTTTTCTTCTACGCTTGTAAACTGGCATAAATACCGGCTCAATTCCTGAAGACGTTTGTGTCATTAAACTGGTTGTTCCTGTTGGCGCAATCGTTAAAAGCGCAATGTTTCTGCGTCCATGCTCCAACATTTCGTAATACAACTTATCATCAGCCTCTTTTAAACGTTGAATAAACGGATTGTTTTTTTCACGTTCAGCATCGAATATGGCGAATGCCCCTCTATCTTTTGCAGTGTTAACAGATGCTCTATAAGCTTCTATCCCTAGGGTTTTATGTACTTCAACAGAAAAGGCATTTCCTTTTTTGCTTCCGTATTTTATACCTAAAGCTGCCAACATATCACCTTCGGCAGTAATACCAATTCCGGTTCTACGACCTTCGTTGGCTTTGGTTTTAATATTCAACCATAGGTTTCTTTCGGTCGCCTTAACTTCATCCAATTCTGGATCGGCATCAATTTTAGCGATAATGGCATCGATTTTCTCCAATTCCAAATCGATAATATCGTCCATGATGCGTTGTGCCACATGAATGTGTTTTTTAAACAAGTCGAAGTTAAAAGTAGCTTTATCCGTAAACGGGTTTTCAACATACGAAAACAAGTTCATGGCCAACAATCGGCAAGAGTCATAAGGACACAATGGGATTTCGCCACAAGGGTTCGTGGATACGGTTTTATAACCTAAATCGGCATAGCAATCTGGAACCGATTCCTTAATGATGGTATCCCAAAATAAAATACCTGGTTCTGCCGATTTCCATGCGTTGTGAACAATTTTTTTCCAAAGCTTATTGGCTTCAATGGTTTTTGAAAACTTAGGGTTGCTGCTGAATATTGGATATTTCTGAGTATAGGTTGAATTAGCTTTTACAGCCTTCATAAATTCATCATCAATTCTAACCGAAACATTGGCTCCAGTAACTTTACCTTGTTCCAATTTAGCATCTATAAAATCTTCGGAATCCGGATGGTTGATAGACACCGATAACATGAGCGCTCCACGACGACCATCTTGCGCAACCTCTCTTGTTGAATTAGAATAACGTTCCATAAAAGGCACGATACCTGTTGAAGTTAACGCCGAGTTTTTTACAGGAGAGCCTTTAGGACGAATGTGAGACAAATCGTGACCAACACCTCCACGACGTTTCATAAGTTGTACTTGTTCTTGATCAATTTTCATGATACCACCATAGGAATCGGAATTGCCTTCGTTTCCTATAACAAAACAGTTGGAAAGCGAAGCTATTTGGTAAGGATTACCAATTCCAGCCATAGGACTTCCTTGTGGTACGATGTATTTAAAATCTTTAATTAAGTCGAAGATGGTCTCTTCGGACAATGGATTTGGGTAACGCGACTCGATTCTTGCAATTTCTTTTGCAATTCGCCTATGCATATCGTTTGGAGTCAGTTCGTATAAATTGCCCTCAGAATCTTTTAAGGCGTATTTATTGATCCATACGCGAGCAGCTAAATCGTCTCCATTAAAATATTTCACAGAAGCTTCAAAGGCGTCGTCTTGTGAATAGGTTGTAGGAAGCACTTTTGGTTGGGTTTGTACATTCATTTTTTCAGTCTTGTTTTAAAATATTTTTGTTTTTCTAATTTCATGTAAATTAAACAAAAATTTAGCACTTAAAACATGATTAAAATCATAAAGTTTACAAGAAAAAAATGTAACGTATTGTTTTTTAGGTGTTTAAAAATTTATCAACAATAAAAAGTTAACAAATTTTTTATTTTAAGTTAAAAGTCAACAACCACTCCAACACCAAGGATTTGCTTCCATTGCACCAAGGCTCCTTCGGTTTCATAGTCACCTTCAACATCTGTTTCCACGATTGTTTTTACATCGTTATCGTATTTAAGATGCGACCCAAAATTGGCTTTTATAAAACTGTTCACCTTAAAATCGAAATTAATTTGCCAATCAACGTCAATATTTCCAAATTCATTTAAGTAATCTGTATAAAAACTTACATAATTGGAAAGCAAGACATTTTGAAAGATCTCCCTTTCATACACACTGGTTAAGAGAATGCCTATTTCGTTTCTAACGCGTTCTCCTTTTTGCACCAAATTTCCTTCGTCATCATACACTGCTGGTGCAACACCAAAAGACCCAGCATTTGCCAGCTTGTCATCCAATACAAAGGTGGTTTTCATGGTTAAAGGGGAAAAATAGATTGAGAGTTCTTCTATATTTTTTCCATATTCCATACCTCCACCTATAAACAGATAACCTGGAGCCATAAATCTGGACAGCACATTGGTATCGTCTGGATAGTTGTACCCTTTTGTGAACTGTGTTTTAAAATTAAACCTTGAAGAAAAAAACCAATTGCTGTATTCGTTTTTTTTATAACCTAAAGTAGAACTGACATCCAAAATATCGTCTGTTTTTCTCAAGCCTTGATTTTCTTGTTTATTGATTCCATATCGGGAAATCAAAATACTTTGCCAAATTAAGTGTTTGTACCTGTATTTTAAGATACTTTCAAAATTGAACAAGGCAGAAATGGAATTACTTCCTCCTGCGTTCCAATTAACAAAAGCAACCTCGCTTATAAGCGCACTGGCTTTATTTTTATGGGTCCATTTTGGTATGGTGATATCTTCTGTTTTGAAAAACAATGAATCTGGTTGAGAAAAAACAAATTGACAACTAATGAAAGATACAATGAACAAAAACTTTTTCATGAATCTGATTTTTAAAAAACTAATAAACAAACACTCCAAACTCACTATTGATAGTAAGTTTCTTTTTTTCAGAAGCTTCAACACGACCGATGATTTTAGCATCCACTTGAAAGGATTTTGAAATATCAATGATGTCTTGAGCAACTTCGGGCGACACATACAACTCCATACGATGGCCACAGTTAAACACCTGATACATTTCCTTCCAATCTGTTTTGGATTGCTCCTGAATAAGCTTAAACAACGGAGGAACAGGGAACATATTATCTTTTACAACGTGAAGTTTATCTATAAAATGGAGAATCTTGGTTTGTGCCCCACCACTGCAATGCACCATGCCATGAATGACATCGCTTTGATGTTTGGATAATATTTTTTTTATAATTGGTGCATAAGTCCTAGTTGGCGACAACACCAATTTTCCGGCATCTATGGGCGAATCCTTTACAGCATCTGTAAGCCTTACTTGTCCGGAATACACTAAATTATCAGGGACTGAAGCATCGTAACTTTCTGGGTATTTTTCTGCCAAATACTTGTGGAACACATCGTGTCTTGCAGAGGTCAATCCGTTGGAGCCCATACCTCCATTATAGCTTTTCTCGTATGAAGCTTGTCCAAAAGACTCCAAGCCCACAATAACATCCCCTGGTCTTATGTTGGCGTTATCAATAACCTCACTGCGCTTTAATCTGGCCGTAACCGTGGAGTCCACAATAATGGTCCTAACCAGATCACCAACATCGGCAGTTTCGCCTCCTGTTGAATGAATAGTCACACCAAAAGAGTTTAATTCTGAAATAAGTTCTTCCGTTCCATTGATAATTGCAGCAATAACCTCACCAGGAATCAGGTTTTTATTCCTTCCAATGGTTGAAGAGAGCATGATATGGTCTGTTGCGCCCACACACAGTAAATCGTCCACGTTCATGATAAGTGCATCTTGCGCAATTCCTTTCCAAACCGACAAGTCTCCGGTTTCTTTCCAGTACATATAGGCCAAAGAACTTTTGGTACCTGCACCATCGGCATGCATGACCAAGCAGTATGCATCATCATGGGTTAAATAGTCTGGAACAATTTTACAAAAAGCCTTGGGAAACAACCCTTTATCGATGTTTTTTATAGCCTTGTGTACATCTTCTTTTGAGGCAGAAACACCTCTTTGCGCATATCTTTTGCTTACTTCTTCGCTCATGACATTGGTTTGAGGGCAAAAGTAAGAATAGTTATTTATTTATTTGTTAATAATGGGATTGGAATTGATGATTGTAGGCTCGTTTTCATTAGTTTTAACTTTTCTTTTAGAACCTCCAAAGTAAAAATTCAGCCCAAGGGCCATTCTCCAATACACATCGTCCGATTCCCCATAAATCCTGCCATCCAACTCATCGCTATAAACATAATTGTAATCTGAATACAGCTTAACACCTATTTTATCTGTCACAATGTATTCCAACCCTAAGCCTCCCTGCATTTTAGCAGCAGTTTGATCGAAATAGTTCGCAGCATTCAAACCTCCACCAATATAAGCATAAGGTGAAAACCTGCTGTAGGGGAATAAGGTCGTTTCCAAATTGACATCAAAAGACATAAAGCCTTCGTTCAATACATCTTTATAAGCCAAATTGAATTTGTTATAGCTTAGGTTGACATTTAAATAAGGGATGATGTATCTCTTATAACCAAGGTGCATATAAATTTCAAACATGGCATTGGCATAGTCCCCATTTGGAACCGAGGACCCAATAGCCACATCCACTACGTTATTCCCTCTTAAGCTATGGAACTCCTGTTTTAAAACAGCTTTTTTTTGAGCCCATCCATTGAAACCACTCAATCCAATTAACAGTATAAACAAGCATTGGACTTGAAGTTGCCTTTTCTTCATTTTTTAAAATATTTTACAATTGCCATCTAGCAATTTATCGCTGCAATATAACAAATAATCAATTACTTAGCCTTTTTTAAGAAAGCTTGAACAAAACACTGATTTTATTCCATAAAAAAACACTGATTTTTCAAGAAAAATATCTGAAAAAAAATCAGTGCTTGGAAAACCTTAATTAAAAGGTCAATATTTAAATAAGCAATTGCTTAAAATAAAAAAAGCAACGTTATTTTAAAAGTTTTGTTTGTTGATGAACGATTAAATCCTTCTGAGCGTTATCCTTATGCTTCTCACTGTTTCTTTGTGAGAATATAAAGGTTGCAGCCATAAGCATAAGAACACTTATAATGAGCCTTTTCATGTTAATTTGTATAATTGATTAATAGCTCTGCTAAAGTACTAAAAAGCAGCCTATTTCAAGAGCCATAAGTGAACTTTTCGTTAACTTACAAATTAAATCAGATAAACGACATCGTGATTATTTAAGACAAAAAAGTCCTGTTTCCCAGGACTTTTAAAATGTATGTGTTTTAACAAAAGAAAAGTTAGTTGGTAAACAACAATTCCCTGTATTTTGTAAGTGGCCAAAGCTCATCATCCACCAACAATTCCAACTTATCGCAATGATACCTAATCTCGTTGAACAAAGGTTTTACCTTATTGCAATAGGCATCCGCTTTTTTCTCTATATCTTCTATGTGATTGGCTGTTTTTCTCTCGTTTGTCATTTTCGTGACATTGGAGTTTATGGCCTCTATATGTCCAGAGATTTCTTCAATCAAGGTCATTTGTTGTTTTGCAAATTTCTTGAAATCCTTACCATAAATTTCCTTTAAGCCTTTTACGTTTTCTATTAACATGTTTTGATATCTAACAGCAGTTGGAACCACATGGTTTCTGGCAATATCGCCCAACACACGTCCTTCAATTTGAATATGCAAAACATATTCTTCCATCTCGATCTCGTATCTTGAAAGGGATTCTACCTTGTTCAGCACACCCAAATCTTCAAAAATCTTGATTGTTTTTTTGGAAACTTTGGCTTTTAAGGCTTCTGGTGTGGTTTTATGGTTGCTTAAGCCTCTTTTCTTGGCTTCTTTTTCCCAAGCCTCACCATAACCGTTGCCTTCAAACAAAATGTTTTTGGACTTTTTAATATACTCCCTTAAAATGTTAAAAATAGCTTCGTCTTTCTTTAGGCCTTTTGTGTCTATCAAGTTATCCACTTCTTTTTTGAACTCAATTAACTGGTTTGCCACAATGGTATTTAAAACGGTCATTGGATTAGCACAGTTTGCCGTAGAACCTACTGCCCTGAATTCAAATTTGTTACCTGTAAATGCAAAAGGCGAGGTTCTATTTCTATCAGTATTATCCAATAGAATCTCAGGGATTTTGCCAACCACATTCAGTTTTAAATCTGTTTTCTCTTCTGGGGACAATTTCCCATTGGTAACGTTTTGCAATTCGTCCAGCACATTGGTCAATTGTTCGCCAATAAAAACTGAAATGATAGCTGGAGGCGCCTCATTTGCCCCCAATCGATGGTCGTTACTAGCAGATGCTATGGAAGCCCTTACCAATTCTTCGTTATCATGAACAGCCTTAATGGTGTTTATGAAAAAGGTTAAAAACTGAAGGTTGCTCATAGGCGTTTTTCCAGGACCCAACAAGTTAACACCTGTATTGGTGCTCAAACTCCAATTGTTGTGTTTTCCCGAACCGTTTACACCAGCAAAAGGCTTTTCGTGGAACAAGACTTTGAAATCGTGGCGTTCTGCCACTTTATCCATCACATCCATCAATAAGGAGTTGTGGTCAACAGCCAAGTTAGCTTCATCATAAACTGGAGCCAACTCAAACTGATTTGGCGCTACTTCATTATGTCTGGTTTTAACTGGAATTCCAAGCAACATACATTCTGTTTCAAGATCTCTCATATACTGCATGGCCCTATTAGGAATGGTACCAAAATAATGATCGTCCAACTGTTGTCCTTTTGCCGAAGAGTGTCCCAACAAGGTTCTGCCCGTTAATTGAATATCTGGTCTTGAAGCAGCCAATCCTCTGTCTATTAGAAAATATTCCTGTTCCCATCCTAATGAGGCATTGACCTTTTTAACATTTTTATCGAAATACTTACATACCTCAACAGCTGCATTATCTATAGCTTGTAAAGCACGCAGCAAAGGGGTTTTGTAATCCAAAGCTTCTCCTGTATAAGCAACAAACACAGTTGGAATACATAAAGTGGTTCCATAAACAAAGGCTGGGGATGTAGGGTCCCAAGCTGTATAGCCACGCGCTTCAAAGGTGTTTCTAATACCTCCATTAGGAAAACTGGAAGCATCCGGTTCTTGTTGCACCAACTGGCCTCCACCAAACTTTTCAATGGCACGTCCATTACCTATAGGTTCAAAAAAAGCATCATGTTTTTCTGCAGTTGCTCCCGTTAAAGGTTGAAACCAGTGTGTATAATGTGTAACCCCTTTGGAAATAGCCCATTCTTTCATCCCTGTTGAAATATGATCTGCCACAACCCTATCTATTTTGGTGCCATTGACAATGGCATCCATAACACTTACAAATGCTTCTTTGGTAAGGTATTGACGCATTTTATCTTCATTAAAAACATTGGCACAAAAGATATTGGAACGTCGTTCTTTTTCTTCTATTTTAATGGGCTTCTTATTAAGGGACTTCTTAATAGCGTGAAATCTTAAAGTTGACATAATTTGTTTGTTAGTTTTGAATATTTGAGGGCAAAGTTATAAAAAAAATGCTTTTACAAATAAATAACCCCTAAAAAATTAGGGGTCAACTATAATAATTATATAAAACTCAACCTTAAACCCTATTATTCGCCTGTAAAGGTCAAATAAATAAAAACCAAATAAGCTCCGAAAATAAAAAACCCTTTAAGCCTTCCTATTTCAAATTTTTTAGGCAATAACATAAAAGGAATTAAAATAGCTGCAAATCCAATCATCCAGAAAATATCGTTAGTCAATAGTTTCTGACTGTCTAAAGCAATTGGATGGATCATGGCCGTTAGGCCCAAAACAGATGCTATATTAAAAATGTTTGATCCAATTAAATTCCCAAGAGAAATGGCTTTTTCCTGTTTTACTGCAGCTATTACCGATGCTGCGAGTTCAGGAACGCTGGTACCTATGGCTACCATGGTTACAGAGATTACACGTTCGCTCACTCCAAAAGACAAAGCCAAGTCCTTGGCTCCTAAGACCAACCATTCACTTCCAAAATAAAGTGCAAAACCACCAATTAACAACCAAACTATTATTTTAAAATTGGATGTTTTTTGCAAGGCATCGTCTACTTCTTCAATGTCCACTGTATCTTTTTCCTTGGAGCGTTTGATCAATATATAAAGGAACACGATAAGAGACACAAACAACAACAAACCTTCAGTAAAATTGATAATCAATCCACTTTTCAAAATAAAATATAGTGCAATGGACAGGAGCATCATCATGGGCCAATTCAATTTATAAAAATCCTCGCTTATGGACAAAGGGGAAATAATAGCCGTAATCCCCAAAACCAGACCAATGTTGGCAATGTTGGACCCAATAACATTTCCCAAAGCTATATCTGGAGAACCATCCAAAGCTGCCTGTAAGCTTACCAAAAGTTCTGGTGCAGAAGTTGCAAAGGATACAACCGTCATACCTATAACCAACTTTGAGATGTTGAATTTAAATGAGAGCGATACAGAAGACCGTACTAAAAACTCCCCTCCAACAACCAATAAAACCAACCCAAGCACTATCCAAACTAAACTCATAAACTAAATTTTTCGCGAAGATAACATTTCCTACGAAAAGTTAATGAAAACTAAAAATTTCGTTAAATAACTATATCAATAGTTGTATAACTATAAAAATAGTTATAAGTTTGGAACATCAATCAAAAATCATATCTTATTATGAAATCATATACAGTTATACTTCTTTTATCTTTAATGTTAATAGGTTGCAAAAACAAAGAAAACAAACAGGAATTAGCAAATAAGGAAGACTCCGCAGAACTATCAAAAAACATAGAAGCTGTTGTTCAAGACTATATAGACTTAGGAATTTTTTCAGGCATCATATTAGTTGCTGAAAAAGGAAACATACAATTTCATAAAGCCTATGGTTTAGCAAACAGGGAAACTAAAGCACCAAACACTATTAATACGCTATTTGATATTGGCTCCATGAATAAAACCTTCACCTCTATTGTAGTAAAACAATTGGTTGCAGAAGGCAAGCTTAATTTAGATGACAAGCTCACTCAATATATTCCTGGATTTAAAGATCCAAATGCCAATAAGATTACTATTAATCATTTACTCAACCATGAATCAGGCTTTGCAGATTATCACACTCGCAATTATTTTGATTTACCACTAAATGAGCGAAAACTTAATGCTATTGTTGAACGCGCTAAATCATACGACTTAAATTTTGAACCTGGAACAGAACAAGATTACTCAAACTTAGGCTATGTTATATTAGGTGCTGTCATTGAAAAAGTATCTGGCAAATCCTATTTTGATAATGTAAACGAACGCATCGTTAAACCTCTAAATTTAAAAAACACCTATTTAAATGACTTTAGTGGTTTAGAAAATAGGATTGCTCATGGTTATTATTACACACCACTTGGCGAATTGGATGAATCTGCTCCTTTGCAAGATATTCCAAATCCTGATGGTGGGTTTTTATCAACCACTGAAGACATCATGACATTTTACAGATCTTACTATTATGATGATTTGCTTTTGAGTGAAGAAGCAAAATCTAACGATTCTTTTTTCAACTATTTAAAAGAGTTACCTGATGGTAAAGCAACAGGATCAGCTGGTGGTTTTGAAGGTTTTAATACAGCGCTTTATCAAGTTGTAAGCAACGACTTCACAATTATTGTATTTGCCAATATGGATGAACCAGTAGCAGAACATATAGCATTGGATATTTTAGCTTTAACAAGAGGAGAAACACCAAATAAACCTCAAGCACCAGCCATACAAAATGTTAGAGAGGCTTTCAATAAAAATGGTGCTGAATTTATAAAAGCAAATTTTGAAGAGCTCACTATAAACTTCCATCCTAAAGACCCAAAAGATATTATTATAAATGCTTTAGGCTACGCCTATTTATATGAAGCCAATGATGTTGACAAAGCGATTAAATTATTTAAGTTGAATACACAACTATTTCCTGACATAGCTAATTGTTGGGACAGTTATGGCGAAGCACTTGCAAAGTCAGACAAGAAAGAAGAAGCCATAAAAGCTTATGAAAAAGCATTAGCAATAAGACCAAATTTAGAATCAGCAAAAAACGCATTAAAAGACCTTAAAAAATAATCATGCAGAAACTCACAAACAAAGAAGAAGAAATCATGCACATTTTATGGAAGCTGGAAAAAGCTTTCGTAAAAGATGTTCTTGCAGAAATAAAAGATAACAAGCCACATTACAACACGCTTTCAACCATTATTAGAAACTTGGAAGAAAAAGGCTTTGTGGCATACAAAGCGTATGGAAAGACACATCAATATTACCCCTTAATCAGTAAGGAGGCATACAAAAAACGCTTTATGAGTACTGCCATTGAAAATTACTTTAACAGTTCTTATAAAAATGTGGTATCCTTTTTTGCCAAAGAAGAAAAAATTAGTGTCAAGGAACTTAAGGAAATTATAGCTTTAATTGAGAAAAACCCAAACCATAAAAAATAAAACCATGGAATATTTCATTAAAGCTTCAGCTGTTTTGTGCATATTTTATGTTTGTTACAAATGGTTTTTGGAAAAAGAAACATTTTTCAATGCCAACAGATGGTTTTTATTGTCTGGATTGGTAATGGCCAGTCTTTTACCTTTCATGGTTATTCCTGTGTATGTGGAATATATGCCTATGGCTTTTTCAGAAAATGTTTTGATGGTAGAAACCAACCCTCAAAACACAAGCAATCTATTTAACATTTCTAAAATCATTACATGGTTGTATGTTATGGGATTGGCATTTTTTTTAGGAAAATTGATTGTGGAATTCACCTCGTTATTTTCCTTGATAAGAACTCATAAACAGAAAAAAGAAAACGGTTTCACCTTTGTTGAGACCACCAACAACATGGCTCCCTTTTCATTCTTTAAGTGGATAGTATTCAACCCAAATCAATTTCGGGAAGAAGAATTATCACATATTATTTCCCATGAAAAAGCACATGCCAAGGAATATCATTCCATAGATGTTTTACTTGCCCAAATAAGCTGTGTGGTGTTCTGGTTTAATCCCATTTGTTGGCTGTACAAAAAAGAAATACAGCAAAACCAGGAATTTATAGCAGATTTTAAGGCTCAAAAACAATCCCAATGCAAAAAAAGCTATCAGCGTTTATTACTTAAAGCGTCCATCACAAATCATCCATTGGTTGTTACCAATAATTTTTATAATTCATTAATCAAAAAACGAATCGTTATGTTACACAAATCAAAATCAAACAGATCAAACACCTGGAAATTAGGCATCGTCCTTCCCCTATTGGCTTTATTTTTAATGAGCTTCAACACAAAAAAAGTGTTTGTAAATGCCACGCAAAATCACACTTTAAACACTTTAGACTACACAACCAAACCAACACAGGAAGGGGTTGTAATTACCAAGGATTTTACTGATTCCGACTTGGAAGAGATTAAAAATCAACTTTCAAAAAAAGGATTGATTTTAAAATTTAAAGGCGTAAAACGCAATACCTCTGGAGAGATTATCGCCATAAAAATAGATGTGAAATCCAATAATTCCAATGCCAAGTACAACCTAAATGGAGAAAAAGCCATTGCTCCTATTCAAATTAGTTTTGAAAAAAATGGCGATCATATTGCCATTGGCAATGCATCTTCAAACTCTAAGGAGCAAAAAATGGTTTTTATCTCCAAAGATGGCAAAATCACCGAAATAGATACCGAAAAGGGCAGTGAAAATGTGTTTGTTTACAAAACAAAAGATGGCCTTGAAAAAGAAGTGGAATTAGAAGTGGAGCAAGATGGAAACGTAATGTCTATTAACGATGACGCCAAAGTTAAAACCCTTAAAAAAGACAATAGAACCATTGAGATAGTTACGCTTTCTGATGATGAGGATGTGATTGAACTTGAAACCGACGGAAGCTTAACAAGTAAATCCATCTGGGTTACAAAAGAAGATTCCGAAGTAAATTGGACCTCAGGTGAAAATGGCAACAAAGAGCGAACCTATAAAGTAAAAATAACAAGTTCTGATGAAGGTGTGGACAACCTGAAAATTACCTCAGATGATCCAAGTGCGAATCAAAAAGTAAAGGTTTTGAAACTGAAAGAAAAAGAAGGTTTTTTTATTTCCAGTGACAACGGAACACCTCTTTTTATTCTTGATGGAAAAGAAATAACCAAAGATGAAATGGAAAAAATAAACCCAAATATCATTGCCCGTGTAAATGTGTTAAAAGGCGATAAAGCCATAGAAGCTTATGGGGAAAAAGCCAAAGATGGTGTGGTTGAGATAACCACCAAAAAGTAAAACAAAAAATAAATGTATAAAAAAATCCCAAGCTTAGGTTTGGGATTTTTTTGTCTTCTCAATCAGTTTATTTTATCAAGACCTTTTTAACAACTGTTTTTCCTTCTGAAGCCATTTTCAATAGGTATAAGCCACTTGAAAAATCTAAATCAATATAAGTATTGCCCGAAATGTCTTTAGTCATTAATTGTCTGCCATCCACTGAAAATATCTCTATGGTTGTTTCTTGGACAACGCCACTAATATAGAGCTTACCTTGAGTTGGGTTTGGATAAACGCTAATTTTTAATTCTTGTGTCTCTTCTACGCTTAAATTCTGTTCCCAAGTTTCACCAACCATATTCCCCCAAATATATTCCACCAAATCCGGCTGATCTATAAAAGGGTTTCTGTTAAATTGCCAATTATAAATGACATTGTTCCTGTTCATCTCAAAATCGTCTGGAGGATCATTCCTATGCCAATCCAATAAGAGCTGTAAATCGCCAAACTGTCCTACCATGCCTTCTGGATAGCCATTAACAATTTCCAATCCGTTATATCGTACTGCCAAATAAAACACACCTCTAGCCACATCGCCTTTAAAACTACCTAGCGTTCCAGTTGGTCCATTATATTGTCCATAAAACTGATTGCCACGACTGCTGTTTTCAGGTCCATCAACGGCTCGAATACCATGTGCATCGGAATTGCCATGACGTAAGGAATCTGCTTTGGTTTCCCAAAACACATCCACACCATCGGCAATTTCATCTTCTTCAATACTGTAATATCCAGCTCGGGACCTGGGAAAGGTATGCTCCCTATTCCAAGTTCCTGTATTATCAGAAGTGACTTGAAAATCCAATTTTGGTCTTCCTTGTTCCAAATAAACCAACCATACCTGATTGCTGTTTGCTGGGTTTTGGTCTGCTTCTTTTAAAATATCAATAACATCGGCATAAGTTTGAGCCCTAACTACATTTGGATTGGCTACAATATCTTGCAATGCTTGACGCAAAGCCACATCGGAAAACCCATCCAAACTACTGTAATAGTCATTGGGTTGTGTGCTGGAAACATTGCCATAAGTTGGATTTATAGGTGTCCCAAAAGGTGCAACCGTAAAATCGTTATCCACCACCCGAAGCTTTAAAAAATTGTTGTACGGAATGTATGGCCACTGTAAACTTGAAAACTTTACAAGTGCTTCTTCATCACCTTCATCAATTGTATCGTCAATTAAAGTAATAGTGGTAGTCACCGAATTTTGTCCAGTTGGAATGGTAAGTGTGGTGTTTCCAGTAAAATCGGATGTATTGAACCCAAAATAATCCAAAGTAATGCTAAAGACAACATCTGAGGTCACGTTTTGTTGAGCTGTAAACACGATATCAAAAACGTCGCCTTCGTTATATTGTGATTGGGATGTACTTATGGAAATAGCATTATAAACCTCTCCACTCCCATCGTTTAACAATCTTGGAGTTGGTGTTCCCACAAAATAGCTGCCGTCGTTATTTCGCTGTATGGAGTTGGTATTGTTGCCTGGACCTTCGTTTATTTGTTCTGAAACGCCCAAAAGCGCCATAAGTTCGGTATCATCAGAATCGTTAGTTCCATAAACCAAGGCATCTATTAAATTTGCCTGTGTGGCTAAGGTGCCTTCAGGAAAATCTGTGTCATCCCCAGTGTAAAGAGCCACAGCATCTGCTCCATTTTGAATGACATTAGCTGCAATAAGCAATTGCGGAAAAGGAGTTACAGTATCGCTTCCTATTAAAAGAAGTCCATTATTATCTGTTGTATATCCATCTAAATCGATGGTAAAATAACTGGAGTCTGCTCCGGAAGTAGACCCGTTAAAAAACACAAGTACATAACCATCCAATGAGGCATTTGGTGCATCAGATTTTAATTCAACAAATTCTTGATCGTCAATTCCAGGGGTATCACAATCCAGTTCGTTAATGACCACTTGTGCATAGGTTAGGTGTGAAAAACACAGGAATCCTAGTAAAGTAATTAATTGTTTCATGTAGGGAAAATTTTAGCAAATGTAAAGAACTCTTTGCCCATATATTGTTTTCTAAATTATTAATTGGTTAATTTTAACATTTTTAGGATAAAAAATAGGAATGTATCTTTGTACCATTATGAAAAAGAAATTCTTTAAACTTTTAGCAAAACTGAATAAAATCTTACTTCCAAGTTTCACGAAACAAGGTTTGGATTTAAGCAAAGCAAGCAAATTCCAGATGGCCATTTTTGGCTGGAAATTATATGTGACCAAAAACGCATTGGATTAATTCAAGTTTTTTTTGAGGTTTAACTAAAAAAGGAATATATTTGCATCCTCAAAAACGGCCTCGTGGCGCAACTGAATAGCGCATCTGATTACGGCTCAGAAGGTTACAGGTTTGAATCCTGTCGAGGTCACTAATTTGAATTACAAAAAATGACAAAACCACGTTAACCATAGGAATAGCGTGGTTTTTCAAGTTTTTAGACGTTCATTAAATTTGGTTTGTTTTAGTTTAACCTGTCAGTTATACGTCAGTTATTTTTTCAATCTGTCAGTTAACTGACAGATTCAACTTTTTGGGATAACCATCAGGTACTGTGGATTTTGACTTTCGTCGAACAATGTTTAACCATTTAAGACGAATATTATGCGCACCAAAAACACCTTCTCAATTTCGTTCTGGGCAGATTTAAAAAATGCAAAAAACGAAAAAGCACTTCTCTATGCCAGAATTACTGTTAATTCCAAAAGAGTAAACATAAGCCTCAAAAGAAAAGTTTACATCAATGACTGGGATTCCAAAAAAAGTAAAGTCAAAGGAACTTCACAACAAGCAAGACAAACAAATTTGTATCTTGATCAGGTACACTCCCGGTTATTTCAGATTTTTCAGGATTTTAAGTTCAAGGGAAAATTCATAACAGCTCAATTAGTCAAAGCAGCCTATTTAGGTGAATCGATTTCAGACAAAACGTTACTCAACATTTTTGACTATCACAGAAAGAAAATCGAAAACACTCTTGCTGTAGGTACCATTAGGAACTTTGAAGTTTCCACTGGTTACGTCCTTAGATACCTAAATGAGGTTATAAAAACTTCAGATATTTATCTCAAGCAGCTGGACTACAAATTCATTAGCGACTTCGAAACCTTTCTACACAATTATTATCCAAAAAACCATCCCAAAGCATTGGGACATAATACAGTGATGAAGCACATTCAAAGACTTAGAAAAATTATAACCCTTGCTTATCACATTGAGTGGATAGACAAAGATCCGTTTGTAAGATGGAAACCCACCTATGAGAAAAGGGAACGTCAATTCCTTACAGAGAACGAACTCGCCAACATTGAAAATTATTACTTCCCCATCGAGAGGCTTGACCGTGTTAGGGATCTCTTCGTTTTTAGTTGCTATACTGGTATCAGTTATAGTGATATCATACGATTGACACCTGAAAACATTGTCATGGACATCGACGGCCACAATTGGATTTACACCAAAAGAAAAAAAACAAAAACCCTGGTAAAAATTCCCATTCTGGAGAAAGCAGAATATATTATCGACAAATATTGTGGCCACCCTATCACACAAGTAAGTGGCACACTACTTCCGGTACTTACAAACGAAAAACTAAATCTATATTTAAAAGAAGTGGCTGATGCCTGTGGCATATCCAAGAACCTCACTTTTCACATGGCGAGGCACACTTTTGCAACTACCGTAACCCTCACAAACGGTGTTCCGATTGAAACTGTTTCAAAGCTTCTTGGCCACACGAAAATAACAACAACACAAATTTATGCGAGAATCATAGATAGAAAAATTTCAGAAGATATGAGTAGTTTAAAGAATGTTCTCAAATCAAAAAAAATTATTACTAGAAAATTTAATACAAAAAAATAAATGTAGCCTAAATATTAACAATGATGTGTTATTTAAAAATTAGTGTCTATAAATAATTAATCTATAATAAATTCTTCTACTAATTCTTTTTTAATTCCAGTGAATATAGCGAATTCCTCTATGGTTACGAATTGGTGTGGTTCTTTATCTAAATACTCTCTGATTTTAGATAAAAGGTTTCGGGAATGTCTTTCACTTTTGCCAGTGATACGTTGAATATCTTTTGGATAAATACATATTCTTTTCGGCTTCCCCATACTCTATCTATACTTTGTCTCGGCAGTTAACATACTTCAAATGTATTATTAATTGTACTTAAAACCAATGTTTTAAAGATGCATTTTGAAGTTTTATATTAACTTCATAAAGTCTGGTTTTATTTGGTTTGAATTGGTGATTTAGGCAAAAAAGGTATAAATAGGAAAAAGAGGTTTTTATCGGAAAGGGGATTCTTTGGAAATGCTAATGAGACTATAGATTTAATGATTATTAATCAAAAAACGTATAGTTATGGCAAGACAAACCGGAATTATCAGGTTGAAAGGCACCATTGGAGGTGTTACCTTTTACAAGACCACCGACGGGCATTTGGCACGAGAGAAAGGTGGCGTGGACAAAAACCGAATTGCCAATGACCCGGCGTTTCAAAGAACCCGTGAAAATGGGGCTGAGTTTGGACGTGCCGGTTCTGGTGGTAAATTGGTAAGAAAGGCCATTCGTTTGCTTTTACAGAATGCAAAGGACAAGCGAGTGACCAGCAGATTGACTCAATCGCTCATGAGAGTCATCAAGACGGACTCAACCAATGAGCGTGGATTGAGAACCATTCCAGATGGGAATATGGTATTGATCAATGGGTTTGAGTTTAATATCAAAGGGAAGTTGAGCACAGTAATGTTTGCTCCCTACACTCCTACTTTGGATCGGGTTGCAGGGACATTGGACGTAGAAATCCCTGTGTTTACACCCAATGCAAGTATTGATGCCCCTACAGGAACAACCCACTTTAAAATTGTAAGTGGATTGGCAGAAGTTGACTTCATAAACGAGACGTTTGTTTTTGACAGTCAGGAGACTGCTATTTTACCTTGGGATGCCCAAGCGACAACACTCATCAATCTTATCTCCACTGTAACCGCTAACTCTACCCTGCCTTTGTTGCAACTGCTAGGAGTGAGCTTTTACCAAGAAGTAAACGGAGATATGTATCCATTAAAAAACGGGGCATATAACTCCCTTAGTGTGATTGGCGTGGATCAAGTGTAATTGTAACTTCATGGAGTGATGGAATTGCAATTGTTAAGGAATCAGTTTGAAGGGGGCACAAATGGTGCCCTCTTCTATCAAAGGAAATTTATCTGTTTTATGATTGAGTTGCCTTGGAAGGAAAATGCACAAAATATTTCGTGTATTCCTGACGGACGATATGAGCTGGCACTTTGGTTTACAAGCCGTTTTAAACACCATTTGGTGGTTAAGAATGTTCCAGGACGTTCGGGGATTTTGGTGCATGCTGCCAATAATGCTGCAAAAGAGCTTCGTGGCTGTTTGGCTCCAGTAACACATTTAACGGGGATTGGGACAGGAATACTTTCCCGTAAAGCTTTAGATAAACTCTTGTTGATTTTTGAACGATGTCGAAAGAAGAAAGAACCTATGATATTGACTATCACCTCAGCCGTGTTTTGCAACGGTGATGGAAATTATTAGCTAATTTAATTTTGTTTTAAATTATGAATTTAAAAGAACGTTACACAAAGCCAACTCCTAAATTTTTTAAGATTTTGCGAAATATAGGGATTGCTCTAACTGCTGCAGGTGGTGCGATACTGGCTGCTCCAGTTTCGATACCAGCCACCATAATAACTGCTGCTACGTATATGACAGTTGCCGGCACGGTAGCATCAGTAGTGAGTCAGGCGGTTGTTAAGGATGGAGACGATGACGAACCAAAGGATTTTGATAATCCTGCCTTGATAGAATAAAATGGAATCACAATTTTTTCATCGGGTTAGTTTTTGGGGTGGCACTGCTTTTGGTGTGTTGCCCAATTTGCCAGTTGAAGATGTTATTATTACCATTATCATGGCTGTTATTGGTGCTGTGGCAAGTTTTTCTGTATCTGTTGTGTTAAAATACTTTTCCCGAAAGCACGGGAAAAAGTAGTTTGGTTCGGTGATAAAGCCCGGCGTTGGTGTCCGGGCTTTTTTATGTCTTGAACTGAAATTCCTCATTGGTTCACTGTGAATGGTATGACCTCAACATCAATATTCTAAAGTCTTTGAGGTTTAAAGCTTGTCGGTTGTCTCTTCTGCTTCTTTTAGCTTTTTGAGCACTTGAAATCGTTCGTCCCTATGTCGGCCATCGTATTTAACACAACTTTTCATGATTCGTTTTCTGACATCATAAATAGTAATAAATGGGATGACCGAGCCTTTGATATAAGGCATAAATTGCTATCCAACATCTAAGCCGGCACATATCCAGTATAATTTTTGGAGTTCCTTAGGTTTATTGCAAAAAACGACAAAAGCGTTTCTGTATGGCTCGAACGAAGGCTTATCTTCGTTTTTTTCCTTTATTTAGGATATAGAAATGACTTAGGTTGTAGAATCGTTTGAAATTGTGGGTTTTAATTTTGAAATTAAGCAAGATATAAGATTTAAAAAATTAATTATGCTTTCGCTCGCTACGCTTCGCGACAATAACTTTTCAAAAGAAAAAACAAAAAAAAAGAAAGCTATAACTACTTGTGGCGGGGATAAGGCTGTCAAGGTTTTTGGAAAAAATACTACCCGGATTTAGTGAACAGTTTACATGAGCGGTATTTAGTTACTGTGTTTCATAAATATACAATATCTGGGCGCCAGCTGACACGTTCACTAAAAATGACTACTAGATATTTTATTAACGTACCGACCGGGTGGAGATTTTTTTCAAAACCCATCGGGCTTGACCTTTATAGCCTTACGCATTGGCATAAGGAAGCCACATATATTTGCTTGCTTTTTATATTATTTTTTTATAAAACTTAATTCACTTTTTTGGGGTATATACTCTTAAAAAAATAGGTTTTTGCGAGGTTGAGCATTGGAAGAAGCGATTGTATGTGTAGCATGTTTAAATAGTTGTTTGATAAAACAGCATTTAAACACGCTACTTATACAGGACTTATAGACCATAGCTTTTTGTTTTTTAACACTTTCGGTTGATGTGCAGGGGCAGGGTTAAAAAACAATATGCTATGGCGTTTTACTATATTTTAAAAACCTATTTTTTTATAACCGCTGACTTGGGTGGTGGGGAAAAGTGGCAAAGTTGTGTGTACTACACTTTAATCCAAGTTAGGAATAGAGCGTGGGATAGCGACTATGTAGTTCGCGTTATTTCTATTGTTTTAGAGGTGCTCATGAATAGCCTTATTTTAATTTGGAGCACGATTTGAGCGTTTGGAAGGTGGCTATTTAGTTCGCAACGCTTCTATTGTTTTAGAGGTGCTCATGAATAGCCTTATTTTAATTTGGAGCACGAATTGAGCGTTGGGAAGGTGGCTATTTACTCGCTTCATTTTTATTGTTTTTAATGGTGCTCGTGAATAGCGGCGAATTTTAATTTTAGACGGAACCAAAGCAGGGGCTGCGCCGCTATTTTACATAATGGCGTTATGGTACAATTTGGGTGCGAAGCTGGGTCCCGGATTGCTACCATAACTACCCGTTATGTAAACATAGCTTTGGGTAGTTTTTGGTATGCGTTTTGGAAACAGCTCTTTGCTTTTTTGTTTAACCTATTTTCTACAAATAATTCCTTTAAACAAAACAAGCAATGTGCTGTGTGAGGGATGGCAGTCAAAAACTACAAGAGCGTTGGCGCGCCCCTGGGCTTTGCCCGGGATAAACTCCACAAACCAAAAGATATTTCGACTTCGCTCAATACAGACTACGGGTTTTGAATGAATATGCCCCTACGCCAGCTGGCTCATTCACTAAAAATATCCACCGGATGTTTTCTTAACGTTCTGCCCGGGTTTTGGTTTGTGGGGATATTGTTTCTATAACTCAATATCTGTAATGTTATATTTGTTAAGTAAAAACTTATTGATAGAACTTTTTCTTTTCAATTTCATAAAGTATGCCCTTTCTGGTGCTGTAAATTCTGGAACACTAAAATTTTTGATATAATTCTTTGCAAGAGCATAATAGTTACTTGAGTATGGCTTACTTGTATTCTTTATATAATACCAAAACACATCTGTTTTAAGTATTTTCTGAATAAATTTCAAATCATCTTCAGAATCAGATACTACTGCATAACCATTGTAGAATAATAAGTCTTCATTATCTGTATAGACAAAATAAGGTTGGTCTGAAATATAAGGAAAAAGCAATTTTAGACCAGGAATATTTAAAGCTTGACTTCTTCCATAAGCAAACCATGTTTCATACTCTCTTTGACCTTTATCTCTTTTAGCTAACTCTTCCCTATAGCTATAGAGATAATCATATGCATTTGGAAAATTACGTTCAAAAATATCAGGATCAAGTACACGAATCAATCGATTAGATTGTTGTTCAAATAAATCGTCATTAGTCTGTTCTATAACTTGATAAGGAAAAATGAGTTTTTCATTAAATACTTCCAAGTCTGATTCGTCTTTTAAGATGTTAGGTTTAATTGCATTTCTACAAATAGCCCTTTCAACCTTAAATCTTTTTGAATCTTTTTCAAAATAATAAAAATCTTCATCTTGATCTATGGGTTTGAACAAGTATATTTTATTTCGAAGTGTCGCAAAGCCATTCCTAATATTAAATAACTCCCCTAATTTTTTTCCAGAATTTTCTAATCTTTTCAAAGCTAATTGCGTTTTTGCATCATCTAATTGCCAGCCATCAAAATCATTTAAACTTGAGTATTCAAAATCTATAAAATCAGAATTGGTTAATGCCTCTATTTTTTGAGGTGTAGAACTTGTATATGATAGGCTTCCAGTAGATTTTGTAATTTGACAGATACATGTGTATGTTAATCTTGATTTAAAGACTTGCTCACTTCCAAAGTCAATAAGCTTGAATTTAAAACCATTATTTGAAAAATAAGCACGCAATGCTCTTCCATTTAAGCTCCTATAGAAATTGTTTACCGTAATATAACCTAAAACCCCTTCTTCCTTTAACCATTTAATAGCAATCTCAAAAAATGGAATATATAAATCTAACTTACCAGTTGAAGCCACTGACCAATTTTTCATTAGTTTTTTTGTTTCTTCATCTAAATTAGAAGAGCCTACATAAGGTGGATTACTAAATACATAATCAAATCCTTGGTTAGCCTCAATTACTTGGGAATTTTCAAACCAGTCAAATTCAAGAGAATCCCCCACAAAAAGGTTAAAATTTATTTCTTCTTGATCTTCATTATTAGCTAATGCAAGCAGCGATAATAATATTTTTGTTCTCTCTATACTATATTCAGTAATATCAATACCAAATAAATTTTCTTCTATAATTTGAATAAAACTTTTATTTGTCTTGTCTTTGAGTTTTAAGGCATATTCATATAAGAAACCACCACAACCACAAGCCACATCACATGCTGTCTTAAGTTCTAAATCGCTATTTGCATTAATAGCGTTAGACACTATATAATCTCTAATATATTTAGGAGTATAAACAGCTCCATTAACAATTTTATCACTTGGTGAAATCACAAATTCAAAAAGCTCTATTAATTCTTCTAGTGAAAAAGAATTCTCTTTAAAAAAATCAAGAAATTCATTTAAATAAATAAGCTCACTATCTTTTTGGATTATATAATTATTAATAAGTTTATTATTAACTGTTTTAATATTATTTATACTTAAAAAAGAAGATACTAATAGACGATTGATGTCTTTAGTATCATATGAATACTGTCGTAGATATTTTAATATATTTTGATTCATACTCTAGTTTAAGTACAGTGGAAATATTTTGTTGATAGTGAAGTCTTGATGAGTATTTGTTGAATCAAAAGCTTTAAAATAAGGGGTCCATAATCTTTTTTGAGCTCTTTTTATAATTACCTGATATTCATAATTTTCTTTTAACTCTTTAACAAAAGGATATTCTTTAGAACTATAAAAGTTTGAAATTATAAAATGAAATCCAAGAAAAAAATCCATTGGAGGATGTGGTAGTCTTGGGTTAGAAAAAATTGAAATATCTCCCGTATCCAAACCGTTTAAATATTCTCCCCCAAAGTGGAAATGATATGTAGGGTGTGTGTATTTTGGCTCTGAACTCTCAATATGCTTATCTAAATGCCAACAGTTTTTGTAACACTTGTCATCACCATTTTCAGTACTTATATATGAATCAATATTCAATTCAAACTTATAAGACTTTATAAAGTCTTTTTTTGGATCAAATGTTTTTTCAACAATTATCGTGTTTTCAAAAAAAATCTGATATTTATTTAACTCGTTAGGTATTGTTCCTGCTATACGCTTATCTATATAAAACACTACATTACTTAGTTCATACTCTAATCCATCTAATGAATCCACCTTACCTAGCAAGTCATATAATTGGCTGAAATCACCAATTTGATATTCATTGATTAATTCTAATAGCTTGCTTAAGTCTTGTCGCAAATATCGTAAACTCCAACTATCCATTCGACCTTTCCTTTTTTACTATTTCACGGATTGCCTTTTTATCAATCTCACTTATTTGATTTTTGTATACATCTATTTTACCTGCCAAAGCTGACTCTATTGATAAATATTCCTTTTCCTGCCAAGGCAAATAATTCTTTAATAATTCTATACCATCAAAGGGGTCTAGAGGAGCTCCTGAATCTTTGCATATTGTCCAAAAATTAGAACTATGTGAATATTTTGTTTTAGTCAATGGAATCAAGTTTTCTAATCCCAATTTTGTCTTTAATAAATCAACTCTTTGTTTGGCATTTAATCTTCTTAATGGTACTTCCGAACTAATTGTTTCATTCCACCAATTATTAATCTTATCCATCCACCATCTTTTTAAATAATCAGAAAAGACCCCCTTGTAAACAGATGAGTCAATCAATTTTAAAAGTGCCTCCCAATCTTTAGATTCTTTTGAAACTCCCAGTCTTGCAGAAAGAACATCCTCTCCTATTAAAACTCCTATTGGCCTAACCACATCGTAATAAATAAAACTACTTAGTGAAAATAAATTCTTGTTTATAGAAGCTGCATCTAATTTAATTCTAGAGTGTAGTGTATAATTTTCATCGAAATCAATTATTTTACTTAAATCAAATTTATGCTTAACAATAATTTCATAGGATTTAATAAAAGAATCTAACTTCTTTTTAAAATTAGATTTGTCATTTGAAAACTCTTGTTTAGTTAATACAAAATCAAATAAATCTTGACTAGTTAAATCCTTATCAAATTCTTTAACTTTAATGCTTTCATTTGACATTAAAATCAAAGGAAAATCCTTTAAATCATTTTTATGCTTCGTTCTGAGTGTTTGTGCAATAGTAGGTGCATCAAAGCAAGCATTATTTTTTCCTTTAGTAAGCCTATAATCAAGCACACAAGCTTTTGTATCAACTTCTAATGACTGAAATAGATCCGATATATCAGAAGTAGGATTATAAAGTTTTACTTCGTATCCTAAATTTTGGATGTCTTTTTCGCGACTTTTCGTTTCTAAGTCATCAATATATAATATTTTATAAACCATAATCATCTAATTCTTTATCGGTTGCTTGTGGTATGTCGATTCTAATACAGGTATTAAACCCTTCTTTTGGTGATACTACTTGTATACTCCCTCTATAATTTGATACAATATCTTTTACAATTTTCAAGCCTAAACCTGTGCCAGTTATTTCATTACTCTCATCAATTTCCTCAAAAGTATTGGGGGATGTAGTGGTGAAAAACTCTTCAAATATTTTTTCTTCATTTTCTTCAGAAATTCCATCTCCGGTATCTGAAAACTCTAAATATATGTTGTTATTTTCTAAACCACATTCGATTTTTATTTCCCCAGGATTTTTTGTCCTTTTTATTGCCTTTTTTGCATTTGTATAAAGATTAAATAAAATAGAAGACCATTCTGAAGGATGCATAGGTCTTGTATACAAATAAACTCCATTCCTAATTGGCATGTTAAATTTTATACCACTTTTTACAGCATCACTATGTATTGATTTCCAAAAATATTCTGCTCTATTTTGAATTTCAATAGGTATTAATTCTCTAACGACGTTTTGAGAAATAACATTATCAAAATAAGATGTGTAGCTTTTAAATGTTGTTATGTTTTTATCCAAAATCAACAATCTTTCCGTTAAAACAGTATCCGAACGCAATTTTTCAAGTAAAAATTTCACATCTGATTCCATACTACTTACATAATCTCGCACTTCATGTATAAATTGCCCAATAGTAATGCCCACACTACTTAATACTCGAAGCATTGATTTTTCCTTGAGCATTTTGCTTGTTTCTTCCTTTTGTAACTCTGCAACTTCTTTAATATCTTTTTGAAGTTTTTTTAATCGTTTTTTCCTCCTTTTTTTAACTTGAATATTTCCTTCTTCCTTTTCTAATTCAAGGTCTAAAGCCTCAAGAGTGTGTGCTATATCTTTAATGCGAACCTCTATTTTCTCATATAGTTTTCCTTCCTTTTGTTGGCCTGAAACTATTTTTACATTTCTTTCTTCTGCTATTTTTATTACTCCGGATAAAAGAGTACGATAAACAAAATTTTGTAATTGAATTAAAGCTTCATTTTCTAACAAACCTTCCCTACTGGATGTTTCATTGAACCTTCCTTCTTTATCCGTTAACTCTACAAATCCAAAAAAGTTTTGATTATTATGAACAGGAAGTATAGACCTCCTAGTTACAGATTTATCTAATTTTAACCAATCATCTCCTGGCTCTCCATAAGGAAGCACTCTAAATCCATTCCTATATAATCTAATGCCTCCTGAGGTCTTTGCTAATTTCTTAATGCTTGTTTCATGCATTTTGGGAATTAAACCCGCATTATAAATATAATAATACGCCTTAAAACGAACTTTTTTCAATTCAGAAAATGGCACAGACATATCATCTGGATCACTACCTATTTCACCATATTCTTCTAAACCTAATTTGTCACTTGTTATAGAATAAATCCCTAAACCTTTGCCGTCTATCCATCCTTCGATTTCAGCTAATGCATGGTCATAAATCATTTTAGATTCATCTGCAATTATTATAGACCTATCGTTCTCAATTTTTTTAAATATTGTTTTAAACCCTGGATCAACAATATCTTCTTCATTGCTAGTATTCTCCTCTTGTTCTGATAATGGAAATGGTTGTATGATATCACTAACATATCTATATATACGCTTTATCGCTGCTTGTGACCATCTATCTTTTAGTCCTTCAATTTTTAAAGTTGTTCCTTCTTCTTTTCGCTTGGGTACACTTATAATTTTATTTGTTATGTTGGCAAGGTCTTTATCTCCTTGATATTTATTCCAATCTATCGTTAACACTAAAGCAAAATCATCGTTTAAGGTTTGTGTAGTAATTGTTAGTTTTTCTCCCAATCGCTGAACAGCAAACCTTCCGATTCCTTTTTGTCCAGCTCGTTTTCGGTTATATCTTTCGGAAAGTGGGTTTCGGAGTTTATCAGTAGAAGAAATTCTCATAAACCCATTTATGAGTTGATCTTTTGTCATTCCTAATCCATCGTCTTCGATAAACAATGTCCCACCAACAGTATCAGAATCTTCAAATTTCAAAGTAACTTTTACAGCATCAGCATCATATGAATTTTTTACTAATTCAGAAACGGCAGTTTCTTGTCTCGCAACCAATTCTGTTCCAAGTCTATCAATAACACCTGCATCAACAGAAAAACGCACATTATCTTTGTCAAAACTCGCTAGTTTTGATGAAAGCTCTAATATTTTATCGTAATTACTTGGATCGTTAGCCAATACTTTGGCTAATTCACTTCGCACCTTGATTTCATCCATAATTCTATGGTTTTAAATTTCATTTAAATGTAAGCCTACCTGATTTGCCCTTATTCTAATAAGCTCTAATAATGTTTCTTTTGACCCATTGCTTAAAAAACTACCACTTATTATTTCTTGCCAATTTAGCATACCTTTTTCAATCCTGTTCCACAGGTTTTCTATTGCCTTCTCCGGGATATGTGCTTTGGTCATTGCCTCATTAAAATCTTTTCGTTTCAACCTTCTTTTTTTACCATTCAAATTTAAAGCTAATTCTTCTAGGTCATCTGGTATCACTAATTTAACAGCTACCATATCGTAGGCTGGTGCCAACTGATATTGGTTATTCTTAAATGCTATTAATGAAAAGTTTTTTAAATGCATATCGTTATTTCCGATAAGAAAGGACACGATTACTTGCTGGTAAAACTTTACTACTTCCAACAGCGGATTTTGTGCATAGGTTATTATTCCTTTTGCTATCTGCTCATACGAGCCACGGTATTTGTGTTCTGTTAAGCGCTCTGTAAATTGACATGCATCTTCCATTGGATATTTTTCATCTTTAGTTGTACGGTCTATACGCTTTGTTAAGTATGCCAACTCTCCACTTTTCATTGGTATTAATAAAAATGGTACTGTATCAATACCGCACGCCTGTGTTAGTAACATTGATAATGCTTCTATCTCTGGCATTTGCGGATATAATTCAAAAGGTGGTTTTAGAATGTATCTACCATTTAATGCTCCCACAATGGTTAATCTATTCTTTTCTTCCTCTCCAGTAAACCCTAATGATAATTTTGGCTGTACTCCAGTTACTATAACCCGTTGTGCTATATTTTCTCTGGCCAGCTCATCTATTTTGGCCAGCTCATAATCTAACTCTAGGACAGGGGTGTCTTCTTGCCAAAATGCCTTTAGACAACCGTCATGATATTTTGCATCACCCTCTAACGCTTTATTACAGGCTAAACAGTAGTTCATATACTTCTTACACTTATATTACCTATACAATCCCGACAGGTTGTTAGTAACAACCCCATACGGTCCCTGGGATTTATTTTCCAATTTTTATGTACTACATCCAACAACCATCCTTCCGGTATTAGACCATCAAAAAACGGAAACAAATTTTCTGAATGGAATGAATCTTTTTGTAATGGTAAGGTTAACGACACCGGTAACGCTTTTTCTTGTTCTAAATACTCTTTCTGGTACTTAAAGTGATAACCGTTATCATCTTCAGTCAATACTCCTGCCAGTTGATTATTCACCCAAATTTCTCCTTGTCTCATCACTTATAGGTGTTGGTGTTAATGTATGCCCAAAAAACAGCAATATTTGGTTGATTTTGTCTGTCATTAAATTGGGTTTTCCTTGTTCTAACTCGCGTACAAAACGTATCCCAACACCTGTCATATCTGCTAATTCTATTTGGGTGAGGTCTGATTTTTTACGCCTGTTACGTACAAAGTTTGCTATTGCGTTATGTCTATTCCACTCTTGCATAGTTATACCTTTATGGGTACAATATAGTAAATCTATATTAATATTATACCTTTTTGGGTATAATTTATATTAAAAATACAATTTTATACCCTTTTGAGTGTAATTTTGTTTTAGTATTAAGCTAAATATTAAATGCTTTAGACATTAAATTTTGCTCTTTGTTAGAAATACCAATTTCTTTAGACACCTTTTGCCAAGTTTCCACCACAGTCAATACTTCTTGAATAATTTTATCCATTCGTTTATTATCCAAGCGGAAAAACTCGCCTACACTTTTTGCTAAATCATAGTCTAGTGCATTATTATCCATATCGATATTAAGTGCCAAACCGTCTTTATCTATAGAAGGATTCAAATCATAGGCTGGGGATAATATCCAACCTTGATTGGTTAAAATAAAGCCATGGTTACGTAAATGGTCGTCTGTATTTGAAATGGCAATATTAAATACAATTCTACGCCATAGCTGCTCTAAATTGTCATTTACCATAGCCCCATTATTTTGGATGAATTCTGCCAATTCCAAATAGCTTGCAGGATTATCTCTTATGGTGTCTTCGTTATTTCCTGTCATGGTCATAGCAGAAGCGAAATGAAGTCTGCATCCTTCTTCACGGTCAAACCTTTTGGTAAAAAAGGTGTGATAGTTGCCAGAGATCTTTTCAATTTTAGATGGTGCCATATGGATGCCTGCTTTTATTGCTAATTGATATGCTAGGTATTCCCAAGCTGCTTTATCTATAGTATCATTTTTCGAGGGGAACTTTGCAATCCACAATTCTTTATTTTCATCTAGTATATTGGCTTTGGGTCTTGCTCCACCCAAAGAGGAACCTGGTGCCATTAAAACTGCTAACCATTTTCTTACTTCATCATTATCATCTTCATTCTCAAAATTCTTTGCCGCTTCTTGCAATTCTCTAATGGATGACCATGGTGGTGTTGGGTTTTGGTTGTTATTATCTAAAAAGGGGCCTTTGGGGTCTAATTTAAATCGTAATGCACCCATTCGGCTTTCGTCATACACTCCTAACAAAAAATCTATTTCGTAAAGCGTTTTCGGTTTCTCACCTTTCTCATTGGCCAGTTGTGCTTCCCGACGTTTCATTAAGGTTCGACCCCAAGTATCTGGAATGCTATCTAAAAAGACACCGAAGTTTTCTTTATTGTTTGGGTATTGTGGGCCACTATAGAACTGGATGTCCGGATCTAGTAGCATTTGCTGTTTGGATTTTAACCAATCTTTATCATATTCAAAACTGAATGCTTTCTTCCCTTTTGCATACAATGCAGAAAGGACTCCCATTAATTGCGGTTCTTCCAAGCCTTTCCAGTGTGCGTATATGTATATATAGGTTTTTTTAGACAATTTTTTATTTCTTATTCGTTAAATTTAGGTTTGTATGTCAAACTTTAATTCTACCTGACTGCCACCGGCAGTCCTCCTCTTAATATCAAATCCAATGAGCGTATATGTATATTTCTTGTTTTCCAGTAGCCATTTTATTTCCTTCTATAAACAATGAGATTCCTGCCTTCGCAGGAATGACAGTTTATTTTAAATTAAATCGAGGTCTTGTAGCTTTCTTCCGAACTCGTCATCTGCAGCAAGTTTGAGAAAATCATCTTGTAACCCAAGCACACGTAATACATTAAAATAAGAACCTATTGCCACACTTGGGTTTCCAGACTCTATAAGGTATAAGGTACTCCTTACAATATCTGCCCTTTCAGCCACTTGTTCTTGTGTGAGTTTCCTTCTTTTACGGGCCAATTTTATATTCTCTCCCATTTGTTTAAGTACCTCTTTATGCTTCGGAAACAGTATTTGCTTTTTCTTACCCATTTTGATATGATTGTTATTTCAAACAAATATAGCTATTTTGATTGAAATAACAAGTGTTTTACTGTTTAGATGTATTGAATTGATTGATTTTACACATAGCAAAAACAACAAGCAAGAGAAGAAAAGTTACTAATCAAAGTTTTAATAACTGCCCAGTATGTTCCTTTAGATGTTAACATACAATTATTTCAGCCAAGTGTTTTATGATAATGCAATGAAAGAGTCATTTTCCTCGCTAATTATTGATCTTATTGACAAATAGCAGCTGACATTAGACCTAAGATCCTAGAAGTCTTAAATAAAAAGAATTGCTTCAAATCTCAATAAGCCTCTATTTGATCCATAAAACCCAATATTGGTGCCCTTTTATTTTAGTGCGCTAGGCCATGAAACGGATTCGAGAGATTATTGATTATTATGAACCAAAGGTCGTGGTAGTTGAGGACTTTAGTTGTATTGGCTCCCGAAAATCAAAACGGATTCAAAAACTCATTGCACTTATTGAAAAATATGTGGAGGGATCAAATCTGAAAGTTTCAAAATATTCACGAAACAACATCCGATTTGTATTTAATACTTTTGGAGCGACTTCAAAATATGAGATTGCAAAAGTGATTACAGAGTATATTCAATATCAGCTCATTACACTTCCCATTAAACGTAAGTCCCATGAACCTGAACATTACTCGATGAACATCTTTGATGCCATTTCACTTGGTGTTACGCATTACTATATGGAAAAGTAAAAACACCTAATGGTGTTTTTTACTTTTGTCATTTTTAAAAAGATCATGAAACACCGCCAATCTTGGGACACATCCGTTAAACATTTAGCAACGGCGAAGCTTACAAAGTAAAGCCCTTCGGGGTTATGAAACTTATAATTGCGGCTCATA
>Ga0070728_10001019_pt1 | contig 46415 bp, 42 predicted proteins | sample tdDd471_FD_66723 | JGI IMG/M metagenome (GOLD analysis project Ga0070728, IMG submission 66723) | Marine sediment microbial communities from the Atlantic coast under amendment with organic carbon and nitrate - tdDd47.1 | ecosystem: Environmental > Aquatic > Marine > Coastal > Sediment | place... | reverse complement strand
AACGTTTGGGTGTGGTTATTAAAATATCAATGCCATTGTAAATATCGTCACGTTGTGTATCGATATTATGTTCCTCGTACACACAATATACCCGTAAATTGGTTTTGGAAGTAAACCTTCTAAATTCACGGTACATTTCCAAGACAGCCTCCTTATCTTTTGCAAACACAATGGCCCGAGGCGCATCTTCAAACGCTTCCCCATTTAAGTTTTGAACCACACCCAGCACCATGGCTGTGGTTTTTCCAGCCCCTTTTGGTGCAATCCCAAAGAGGTTCCTGCCACTTTTTATTTTTGAAAGTGTTTTTTTCTGAAACGGCAAAGGCGCTTCAAATCCTTGAGATTTCAAAGCATCCTGTAAAGGTTCTATAAGTTTTTTAAAAGGCATCTGTAATTAATTGTTGGGCAAAGATACGCATATTAAATCTTAGCCTGATAGGTATAAAGATCGTAATAACGACCTTGTTTTTCAATAAGCTCATCGTGGTTGCCACGTTCGGCAATACGTCCGGATTCAATAACCAAAATCTGGTCTGCTTTCTTAATGGTACTCAATCTGTGGGCAATTACAAGGGTTGTACGGTTTTTGGTTAGTTCTGTTAAACTTTTTTGAATCAAGCCTTCACTTTCGGTATCCAAGTTGGAAGTGGCTTCATCCAAAATAATAATCTTCGGATCGGCCAAAATGGCCCTGGCAATGGCCAAGCGCTGTCTTTGTCCTCCAGAGAGTTTTACACCACGTTCTCCTATAAGGGTATCCAATCCGTTTTCAAACCTATCGGTAAACTCGTTCACATAAGCTGCATTAACAGCATGTTGCAATTGGGCATCTGTAGCATCAGGTTTTGGAAAAAGTATGTTTTCCCTAATGGTTCCTTCAAATAAAAACTCGTCTTGCAAGACCACTCCCAAATGTTGACGGTAACTGCTTAAATTGACCTTGGACAAATCCTGTTGATCTATGGTTACTTTACCAGACTTCGGATTTAAAAAAGTGGCTGCCAATCCAGCAATGGTGGATTTTCCGGAACCGGAACTTCCCACCAATGCCACAACCGAACCCGAAGGTGCCTGAAAACTAATGTTGTGCAAGACCTCTTTACCTTCTTCATACTCAAAAGAGACCTCGTGAAATTCCAAATCGCCGTTTATTTTGTCCAGAGTCACAGTGCGATGCTCCAGGTCTTCTTCGGCTGTCATGTTCATCAGTTCTTCGGTTCTGTCCAAACCGGCAAGGGCTTCGGTAAGCTGGCTTCCTATGTTGCTCATTTGTACAATAGGCGCAATCATAAAGCCCAAAAGCAAGGTAAAGGACAAAAAATCCCCAACCGTTAAATCGCCTGTCATGATTTTATAACCTCCAATCCCCATAATTCCTGTAGAGGCTATTCCCAATAAAAACGTGGAAGAACTAGTCATAAAAGCTGTAGCGGTCAAACTTTTTTTCACGTTTTGAAACAAGCGCTCCACACCCACTTCAAAGGTTTTGTTTTCCTGGGCTTCGGCATTAAAAGCTTTTATAACCCTAACTCCTGCCAAAGTCTCGGTTAAACGTCCTGTAACTTGTGCATTGATAACGCCACGTGTTCTAAATATAGGCCTGATATAACCAAAGGCCTTTAAGGCAATGTAACCAAATATGGCCACAGGCACTAACACAAAAAGGGTCATGGACCAACTAATATTAATTAAAAGTATTAAAGAAATAACAGCTGTTAGACTACCTCCTACCATTTGCACCAATCCGGTTCCTATCAGGTTTCTCACGCCTTCAACATCTGTCATGATTCGTGATACCAGTTCCCCAGATTTGGTATTATCGAAAAAACCAATGGGAAGGGAAAGCACTTTTTTTTGCACTTGGGCACGTAATTCGCTTATTAAATATTGTGCTTGTACACTAAGGATTTTAGTAAGCAAAAATGAGGTAACAGCCTGAACCAAAATAGCGATGCCCACAATAAGTAACAATTGATACAGTTGGTCGTAATCTTTATTTGGAATGACCTCATCCAACAAGGCTTTACTTTTCCATGGCAATACCAAACTAGACAATCTGCTCAACACAATCAGGATCAAGCCAATAAATACGAGGTTGCGCCTAGGCCATATAATGGTTTTAAAGGCTTGAGCCATGGTGACTTTGTTTTTCTTGTTTTTATAGGCCTGGGTTTTACTTTTTAGATGCTGCATGTGTTTGTTGGTAATAGGAAGCTTAAGTTTATGGGACATATCTGTCAATTAACATGCCATGTATTACAAACTGACATATTGTTATAATTTTAAAACGAAGCAAAATATAAAAGCTCTTAAACCCTACCTGTGTTAAGTTTGCCAATATTTAAGGCCTTAGATATATTTCCAGCAATTTGATATCTTTGTAAACATGTATGGCCAAAAGCACCATAATTTAAATGATATAGTGGAAAAGCAATCTGATATTGTAATCGAGATGAACCAAAACCGAATAGGGTAATACCATAATCTTGCCTTATAAAATATTTAAAACAGTCAAGCAACACCATCCCCATTGCGGGCAGCACAACAAGGGACAAAACAGCATGAAAAAGCCAAATACTAAACAGATACTCTCCATAGCATTTATAGTGGCCAGTATTACCTCTCTGTTCTTTGTTCCCTGGCTTTTGGTAAAAGCATGGCTACTGCCCTTGCCAAACAGCGTTCAGGAACAGCTAAACCAAGCCCTGGACTATGGTTATTCCGGAATTATTGTGTATGTGGGCCAAGCAGGCAAACCACCAATCCACTACACAGCAGGTTGGCATAACAAAACCAAGGAGCTCCCAGCCAAAGCCGATGCCCTGTTTAAAATTGCCAGTATAAGCAAACTATACGATGCCGTAGCAATTACCAAATTGGTGAGCGAAGGACGTTTGTCTTTAGACAAAACCCTTGCCGATTACTTGCCGGAACTTGTGGGCAGAGTGGCATACGCCCAGCAAATAACCCTTAGGATGCTGGTACAACAGCGTAGTGGCATTCCCAATTTTACGGATACGCCCAACTTTTGGGCTTCACCAACAGAAACCTATCAAGAAAGCTTGGCCTTGATTTTGGACCAACCAGCCAATTTTAAACCGGGAGAATCCTATGAATATTGTAACACCAATTACCTACTTCTTAACAGAATCATGGACAAGACATTGGGTTACGATAACTTTAGATACATCCAAGAACAGATACTACAACCCTTGAACCTATCCCACACCTATGCTTCCATAAAACAGGTGCCTTTGGACCAGGTAATGAGTGGTTATCACCAAGGGCATCCCTTCGATTTAAAAGCAGATAACCAAGGCATGTTGGCCACAGCACAGGACGTGGGCAGCTTTTTGAAGGCTTTAAACAACGGTACGCTGCTCACCCAAGAACAACAGGCCCTCTACACCTCGTTGTATAAATACGAACATGCAGGTTGGGTACCAGGATACCAAAGTTTTGCCAGCTATCATAAAGAGCTGGATGCTGTACTGGTTTGCTTTTACAGTACCACAGACCCAAAACTGTATTTGTGGAACCTTTCGGAGATTATAAACAACAGAATTGTTAAGATCTTGAAAAAGCAATAAGCACAATTTTAATTTAAGGTAAGGACTTTGACACGGACTATGTACGGACTATCTACGGACTATCTACGGACTACCTATACTTAAAATAGCCATACAGGTTATTGAACACATCCTGATATCATGATACTATACTACTATTTGAACCCAAATTGATTGTACAGGTTTCATACACTCTCCATACACTATCCATACTTGAGCTATACTTAAGCTATATACTAGCCATACAGGACAAGACATTGCAGTGTTTTAAAGAACAAAATTGGTTTATTATTATAGAGGAAGGCTTATCATAAATTTTATTTATGGTAAAAAAAACAGCACCCGAAGTAAGCTTATACACCCGAACTAGACCCGAACTCACCCGAACTAGACCCGAAGGAAACCCGAAGGAAACCCGAACTAGACCCGAACTAGACCCTATGGAAAATTAGGTTTGAGGCGCGTTTATGCGTAAGTAATGTACTACATTTGACTTATTTTTTAAGACGTTTTGTTATTAATTGGCTTCTATTTACTGAAACAGATGTGGAGCGAAGAAACATTTTTAATGGTTTTTTTTATAAGTTGGTTGGGTTTTACGGAAAGCCGTAAGGATGCCCCCAAAAGTTTGCTTTACTTTACAAAACAAATTCGCAAACAAAAGGGCAGAAGCAATAAAACATACGTAGTACCACGTATTTCAAAGCTGCTAAAAAATAGCTTGGTTTGAAACATAAAGCAAAGGATAAAACCACAAAAACCTGTTGTTATCCGGCAAATGAATCCCTTAAAAGATTATATTTGTTATTATATAACGAGTTGTATGCCATGCTGTAAAAGCCACCGCACAAATAGGCACATTTGGTTTTTGCCGACTCACAAGCCAGACGCAAAAAAACCAAAAGAGCCTGTTTTGTTACCAACGCTCGACAGGAAATAGAGTAAAATAGCATTTTGAAATGCACATTAGACAAGAAGAATATTAATGAAGTTTATAGACTTATTTGCGGGACTTGGAGGATTTCATAAAGCACTAAACGAACTCGGACACGAGTGTGTGTTTGCTAGCGAACTTGACCCTGTTCTTAGAGAAACGTACAAAAGAAATTGGGGTAAGGACATCAACATTCATGGTGATATTAAAAAAATAGTCAAAGACAACATTGATATAATTCCAGACCACGACATCTTGTGTGCAGGTTTTCCTTGCCAACCATTTTCAAAAGCAGGCAAACAACTCGGAAGAGATGACGATAGAGGTACTCTATTTGATGAAATTGTCAAAATTCTAGAGGCTAGAATGCCAAAATATTTCATCCTTGAGAATGTAAAATTCATTGCTAAACATAATAATGAGGAGACTTGGAAAGCAATGAAATTTGAATTTGAAAGGTTGGGGTACGAAGTAGACCATAAAGACTACTCACCCCACGACTTTGGAATCCCACAGCACAGACAAAGAATTTTCATAGTTGGTTCGTTAGGAAAAAATGCTCTAGAGCACTTCAGTTTTGATGAAGTTGATAAATTCAAAAAACCAGTTATTGAAATAGATAAATTCATTGAGCAAAACCCAACTAGTTCAAAGACATTACCAAATGCGAACATTGAATGCATCAATCTTTGGCAAGATTTAATTGACGCATTGCCAAGTGAAGTAAAAATGCCAGGTTTTCCAATTTGGGGAATGGAGTTTGGAGCCACTTATCCGTTTGAAGAAGTATATCCTCACATGCTTTCTGAAAAAGAATTGGGCGAGTATAAAGGGAATTTTGGAATTTCTTTAAAGGGAATGACAAAGGAGGAACAGTTGGCTAATTTACCGAGCTATTCTAGAGTGGAAGATGAATTTCCAATTTGGAAAAAAAGGTACATAAGACTTAATAGAGAGTTTTACAATGACAACAAAAAGTTCATAAAAGAAACTGTAAACCAAATTTCAAAATTACCTTCTCAGAGTTGGCAAAAGCTAGAATGGAATGTTGGAGCTAGCGAACGAAAGATTACAAACTATCTATTACAATTCAGAGCGTCAGGTATAAGAATCAAAAAACCAGACTTTTTCCCTTCTCTAGTATGCACAAACACCCAAAGACCAATAATCGGTTGGGAAGGCAGATACATTACCAAAAAAGAAGGTCTAAAACTTCAATCATTAACAGGATTGAAACTTCCTGAAAATGATAACGCAGCTTTCAAGGCTTTAGGAAATGCCGTAAATGCCCAAATTGTAAAGTTGATTGCTTCAAAACTTTTGGTTGAAGAAAAGAAACTAAATGGAGTTGCCTCGCAACTCCTTTCGTCAAATTCAATATCAAAATCCTATGAGCCAGCAAAGTAAAGTTAGTATTCGTCCTCAAGTTACTATGCTCTCTGTACTTAAGCACATAGAATATGAGACTTGGTTTGCATTGGCCGAGTTCATTGATAATGCAATTGACAGCTATTTAAAGAACATCAAACTGCTAAAAGAAATTGAAGGAGAAGATTTTGTGCTTGATGTAAAAGTTGAAATCAACGAACCAGAAAACAGAATTACAGTAAGAGATAACGCAGGTGGAATTGGAGAAGCCGATTATCCAAGAGCGTTTCGAGCTGCGGAAGTTCCTCCTGATAATTCAGGTCTATCTGAATTTGGAATGGGGATGAAATCGGCTGCTTGTTGGTTTGCTGATAATTGGTGTGTTACATCAACCGCATTAGGAGAAACGGAATTGAAAAAGGTTTCCTTCGATATGCAGAAAATATTCGAGGACAAATTGGAGGAATTAGATGTAGAAGTCAACACTTGTGAGAAGAACCATCATTTCACTATCGTAGAATTATTTGACGTAAATCGGATGCCTAGAAGAAAAGGCATAGGAAAGGTAAAAGACCACCTAAGAAGCATTTACAGAGAATTTCTACGCAAAAAAGTTTTAAGGCTAACTGTTAACGGTGAAGAATTAAAATTTAATGACCCAAAAATTCTGAGAGTTTCACAATACAATAATCCAGATGGCGAACCCATTCTTTGGCGAAAAGAGATTGATTTTGAATTGGAAAAAGGATTGAGTGTCCACGGTTTTGTAGCTATTCGGGAAAAAGCCTCAACTTCTGAAGCAGGGTTTGCATTGTTCAGGCGAGGAAGAGTTATTGAAGGGAGTTTTGACAATGGCTTTAGACCAGATTTCATTTTTGGAGCACCAAACAGCTATCGTTTTCAAAGAGTTTTTGGAGAACTTCATTTGGAGGGATTTAGCGTAAATTTTACCAAAAAAGGTATTCAGTGGGACGAGAATCTTGATATTTTCCTAAGGCTTTTAAAGGATGATATCAGTTCTAAAGATTTCCCTTTACTGCAACAAGCTGAGCAATATCGCGTGAGAGCCACAGAAAAGGAATACAAATCGGCCTCAAAAGCACTAAATGGAACTGTGGACGATTTTCAGAAAAAAGCTCCTCAGGCAGTTGCAGATGTCGTTAATGCTTCTTCCGTTGCCGAACCTGAACCAAGAAGTGAGTTAATAAAAACAGATAAAACACTTCATAGAGATTTTGACCTTAGATTCAACAAAACAGATTGGAAAGTTTCCATTGAACTCTCTTATGACCCATCTCTTACCGAGTTAATTGAAGTTGGTGATAGCTTTATTAAAGAAAAAGTCAACGACTCTTCTGTTCGACAAATTGGAATTAGACTTTCTTTAACTCATCCTTTTATGGTTGAATTCGCGGGAGTTGACACCAACAAAATTGAGCCTATTCTCAGGATTGCAGCTGCATTTGGGCTTTCTGAAATTATCGCAAAAGATAGCTACAAAAATCAAGGGGAAGTCAGAAGAAATTTTAATGAACTAATATCCAATCTCTCAAAATAATTTGGAAATGAGTGAAATAATAGAAGTACAAAATCAAAATGAAGATTGGCAACCATTTGTTGGTGATGAAACAACAGAACTTCTTCGAAGTAAAGGCTTTACCAATTCTGATGGAAGCCTAAATGAGAGTGGTGATAGAATTCTCGATGAAACATATAGGATAATGCAAGTTTGCGGAAGTCCTGATGCAGAAACCAATAATGAAACAGGTATTGTCATCGGTTATGTTCAAAGTGGCAAAACTCTCTCTTTTACAACTCTTACTGCCCTTGCAAGGGATAATAACTACCAAATTGTAATTGTCATTGCAGGAGTTTCAACGAATCTTGTTAATCAGTCTACTCAAAGATTGGAAGTCGACTTACGTTTAAATACTCGGTTTGATAGAAAATGGACATTGCTTTCAAACCCAAATAGCACACAGGAAGCAGAAACTATTGAAACTACTCTTGCACAATGGGCAGACCCAACATTTCCTGATGAGAGATGCAGAACCTTGCTGATAACAGTGATGAAAAACACATCACATCTGAACAACTTGGTAAACATTCTAGCAGGCCAAAACCTAGCAGGCGTTCCAACTTTAATAATTGATGACGAAGGAGACCAAGCAAGCTTAAATACAAGAGCAAGATGGGCTGCAAGACAAAACCTCGATATTGAAAGTTTGACCGAGAACCAAGTATCAACTATCTATCGAAGAATTAATGCACTTCGAAATGTTTTTCCACACCATACCTTTTTACAATACACAGCGACACCTCAGGCGAATCTGTTTATCAATATTATGGATAGGCTTTCGCCCAATTTCATAAAACTCTTAACGCCAGGTCCTGATTATACGGGCGGAATTGAATTTTTTAGGAACAATCCAAACCTCATTTTGGAAATCCCTCCTAATGAAATACCGTCTCAAGCAAATGTTTTATTCGAAATTCCTGAAAGTCTAAAGAGTGCTTTGAGAATTTTCTTCTTGGGTGTTGTTGCAGGAGAAATGCAAAGTAACCATAGAAATAGAACAATGTTGGTTCATCCTTCAAGACTGCAAGGAGACCATAATGAATTTACAAATTGGATTAGAAACACTTGTAATAGTTGGCAAAGACTACTATCGGGAACTGACAATGACGATAAAAGAGAACTTGTAGAGGAATTCAGAGATTCATTTAGACAACTTCAATTGACTGTTTCAGATTTGCCCAGCTTTGAAACTCTCACAGGTAACAGTCTTATTCACGCTTTGCGATATACACAAGTAGTCGAGGTTAACTCAAGAAATGGTGCTACTCCACAAATTCCATGGAATGATTCCTATTCTTGGATACTTGTTGGTGGTCAATCAATGGATAGAGGATTTACTGTTGAGGGGTTAACCGTAACTTATATGCCAAGAAATATAGGTACAGGAAACGTTGACACTATTCAGCAAAGAGCTAGATTTTTTGGCTATAAAAGAGGTTATCTAGGTTTTTGCAGAGTATTCCTTGACCAAGTTACAATAGATGCTTACAACTTTATTGTAGAACACGAAGAAGACGTTAGAAACCGACTTTTAGAATTCCATCTAAATGATAGACATTTAAATGACTTAGACCGAGTTGCTGTACTTAATCAAATGCTAAACCTAACTAGACGTAACATCATTTATGACGATTTAGATAGAGACACTTTTGGCAATGATTGGTTCAGGATTAATGCTCCGCACGATACAGATGAATTAATTGAAACGAATAGAACTGCTCTTTTTTCTTTCCTTCAATCTCGGGCAGAAATGTTTAATCAAGATGAAGGCCATCCTAACAGAACTGAAGAGCAAAAACATTTGGTTGCAAGTATTACTGTTCAAGAATGCTTAGAGCATTTGCTTAATAATCTTCGTTTTACCAGAGAAAGTGATTCAGCAACGTATTCAAGTCTCAGAGGGATTCTAAAAGGATATATTGAAGAACACCCAGATGAAGAATGTCTAGTCTATCTAATGAGTACCAATGATTTTGATAATTGGACTCCAAGAACTCGTAGATTAAACAGAAATGATGAAATTCAGCAATTGTTCCAAGGTCGAAACCCTAGAACAGGTGAAGTAGTTTATCCAGGCGATTCTGAAATTAAAAATGAAAATCGCTTAACAATTCAAATTCACCTTTTGAATTTGAGAGATACTGATTTTTATAATGTACCGACACTAGCCATTTGGATTCCAGAATATATGGGTGCTGATATCATAAGACAGGCATGAACCTACTAGAGCTATATAATTCTCTAAATCTACCAGATAAAGATGGTAAGGTTTTCAATGCGATTTCAATTCCTGAGTATCCAAACTTTCGAGTTGCTATTGACTATGAAGGATATGCTGTTCTCTTGCTCTCAGTAACAAAGCGAATCAAGGACTTGAGTTTAAAAAATTTTCGCCTGAAATATTTACAACTTGAACAAAATCTTGAATGCAAAATTTACGAGAACGACACAGTTGCATTACAAACATTTACTGTGATAACCTTTCGTTGTCAAGATAGCAAGCTACAAGAGTATTTTTTGAGGATATCCGAAACGCTTGTCAAAACAATTGGCCAAAACCCAACCCAACAGCAAGTAATTGATTCATTAAAAAAATTTGTTGAAGTATTTAGAACATTGACTGAATCTCCGACCAATACGGTAAATGGGCTTTGGGCAGAATTGTTTTTGATTGAAAACTCAAAGGAGCCAAAAGAATTATTAAAGTATTGGCACAATCAACCAGAAGAAAGATTTGATTTTAATGCAGGAACTGAAAGAATTGAGGTAAAAAGCAGTTCAAATTTTGAACGTAAACACATCTTTTCAGCAGAACAGTTAAACCCTCCTAATGACACCCAAGTTTTGATTGCCTCAGTCTTTTTAAAACAACATAGTTCAGGTAAAAGCATTCAAGACTTAATTGATGACATTTCTTCCAAAACAGGAAATGACCTTGAGGCACTTGACAAATTGAACTCAACGATTCTTAGAACACTTGGTAATTCAATAGAACATTCTCTAGGAATCAAGTTCGACTATGATATTGCAAGTCAATCATTAAAGTTCTTTAGACATCAGGACATTGATAAAATTGAAGTAATTCATATTCCGAATAATGTTTCAGAAGTAAAGTATAAATCAGACTTGACAAATTCTAAATCAACAGAACTGAACCAACTAGTAGACAAACAATTATTATTTAATTCGATATGAATGCAAGTCCAACGCTAAAAGCCATACACATTTGTAATTCGCACCATCCAACACTGCAACCAAAAATTGCAAAAGAGTATGACTTTGCCAACGCTGACGGAGGAAAAAATAAAAAGTACGACCGCACAATAACTAAGCATTCCCCGATAATAAATCGGGGCAGGCTGTGTGGTCGGTACAGCCTGTCCCGACCCTTCGGGAACCCAACATGCCTGCCCCTCCGAGGGGGAATGCCGTGTTGACTGAACCGGTGTTTGTCGGTCAGCTCTATGGGGAATGGTCTGGTCTGGAATGGATTTTTAGGAGTCGGTTTTCCCTGTGTTTTGGATTTGTCACTTCTGTATTAATGGCCCTTTGGATGAGGGTGTCATTTTTTTTTCATAATATTGAGAATTAGATTAAATCTACCCTAAAAGTAGTGAATCGGGATGTAACTGTCTCGTGAAGCTACCTTTAGGTTTAGTTCAACAACGGCTATAAAAAATAGCTGCAAAGTGCTAAATCATAAGATTTTGTGTATTTTTAAAATCAGTTATTAATCGGAAAGGCTTGCGAGTATCTAGACGCTACTTTTTATAGCCAAACACGTTGGCAAACATTAAAACGAACCTCTGTTCCAAACCAAAGAATTGTAGTCCATAAAAAATGAATATCGAAAAAATTTTAAATGAAATTGGAGGAATTTATTCACCAATATCCAATGAATGCCAAGAGGAATTTATTGCCAATTCAAAAATTAGCACGTTTAAAAAAGGGCAAATTGTGGTTCGTGAAGGACAATTTTCTAAAAAAGGATATCTAATTCTGCAAGGCTGCTCCAGAGCCTATTACCTGAAAGACGGAAAGGACATTTCTGACTGGTTTACTTTTGAAAATCAGATTATGGCTTCTATAGTAAGTTTTTTCAGCAAAGAGCCGAGTCCTCATTATGTTGAGTTTATTGAAGATTCAACAGTTATTGAGTTTACAAAAGATACTGTTGATATACTTACTGATAAATATCGCGATTTTGAACGCTTTATAAACAAAGTGGTAACCGAAACTATGTTAGGATTGTGCGAAAGATTGTATACCATTCAATTCAATAAAGCGGAGGAACGGTACAAGCACCTTTTAACCATTTATCCTGATATAACAAACAGAATTCCGCTCACTCATATTGCTTCTTATTTGGGAATTACACTTGAAACTTTGAGTAGAATAAGAAACCCTAAAAACCGAATTTGATCTATATCAAATGATACCGCTTCCATTAGTTTGACCTTTGTAATAAATAATTACAAATGGAAGAACAAAATTTACAACTAAAATCAATTTGGGGAAAATGGTGGGAACCTATTAGAAAATGGTTTTATCCTGCGTGGCTTATCTACGAAACCACCGTTCGCTTTTATGACTATTCAGAAGCCATCTATCTTTTTTTCATCGCACAAAATTACTTCGGAGAACTTGGCTCACAAATCTTAGCTGTACTTTGTAGCATTACCACTTTTGCTGTTTGTAGCTTCTTTTTGACCGTTCCTACCACTTTCATACTCTATAAATTCTTCAAAATAGAAACTTTATCAGGAACGCAATTTGAATCAAAAATCAAAAAATATTTCTAAAATAGATGAAGAAAATACTCATTATAAATGGGCATCCTGACAAGGAAAGCTTTAGTTTTGGACTTTCAGAAGCCTATAAAAAAGGTGCTGAAAAATCAAATGCTGAAATAAAAGAAATTAATATCCGAGAATTGACCTTTAACCCAAACCTAGAATTTGGCTACAGAAAACGAACCGAATTAGAACCCGATTTACTAGATGCACAGGATAAAATAAAATGGGCAGACCATATAGTTTGGGTTTATCCTGTTTGGTGGAGCTCTGTACCAGCAATAATGAAAGGTTTTTTAGACCGGATTTTGCTTCCTGGATTTGCATTTAAAAAAAGAAAAAATTCATTGCTTTCGGATAAGTGCCTAACAGGTAAATCTGCCAGAATAATTTGCACAATGGATCAACCAACTTGGTTTTACAAATTGGTTTACAGAAGTCCTAGCCACAATGCAATGAAAAAAGGAACATTGCATTATATAGGCATAAAAAAAGTGCGAATTACAGCTATTGGACCTATACGTCTTTCTACAGAAGAGTTTAGAGCTAAATGGTTGAAGAATGTGGAGAAATTAGGACAGATGAATAAGTAATAACGTAAACAATTAATACAAACTGATGAAGAAATAACGTTTGCCAATAACTAAGCATTCCCCGATAATAAATCGGGGCAGGCTCTATGATCGGTACAGCCTGTCCCGACCCTTCGGGAACCCAACATGCCTGCCCCTCCAAGGGGGAATGTCCCGAATGTTTGGGATTGACTGCCTGTCCGCCAAGTCGGAAACCGGAGCTAGTTGGTTTGTCACTATGGGGATTGGTCTAGTTTGGGAGAGTATGTTAAATAAACTGTGTCAAATTTAAAAACTGATTTTGCTAACGCCAGTTCGCTACGCTCGTGTCGTTCCGAATAATCCTCGCACACAAACACGCACTTATCAAAATGCTTGAAATTAAAAACAAAACTTAAATCTTTATAGCATTCCTTTTACTTTAAGTATGCCAAAACGTTTCTTTCAATACGTTCTTGTATATTGGAAACATCGGCTTTAACGAAAGTTTCGCCAGTAATGTTTTCGTAAAGCTCTATATAACGGTCGCTAACCGTTGTTATATAATCATCGCTCATTTCTGGAACGGTTTGTCCTTTCAAGCCTTGAAAGTTATTGGCAATCAACCACTGACGTACAAACTCTTTAGATAATTGTTTTTGGGCTTCGCCTTTATCCTGACGTTCTTGATAACCGTCAGCATAAAAATAACGCGAGGAGTCTGGGGTGTGGATTTCATCAATCAACACAATTTTTCCATCTTTTGTTTTCCCAAATTCGTATTTGGTATCTACTAAAATCAGACCTCTTGAGGCAGCAATTTCCGAACCTCTTTGGAACAGTTTTCTGGTGTAATCTTCCAAAACCACATAATCGGCTTCAGAAACAATCCCTCTTTTTAATATGTCTTCACGTGAAATATCCTCGTCATGATCTCCCATCTCAGCTTTGGTCGCTGGCGTGATAATAGGTTCAGGAAACTTATCGTTTTCTTTCATTCCTTCTGGCATGGCTACACCACATAGCATGCGTTTACCAGCTTTATATTCCCTGGCCGCATGTCCAGACAAATACCCACGAATGACCATTTCCACCTTAAAGGGCTTACATAAATGTCCCACTGCCACATTGGGATCTGGTGTTGCCAAAAGCCAATTTGGTACCAGGTCTTCAGTGGCTTTCATCATCTTGGTCGCAATTTGGTTCAAGATTTGCCCTTTGTATGGTATGCCTTTTGGCATCACGACATCAAAGGCACTCAACCTATCTGTTGCAACCATGACCAATAAATCATTATTGATATTATAGACTTCCCGTACTTTACCTTTGTAAACGCTTTTTTGATTTGGAAAGTTGAAATTGGTATCGGTTATGGTGTTCATATTATAGGTAGCTGTTGGTTATAATGCAAAAGTAATTTGTTTCCTTTCAGCATACAAATCTAAATAAAAAAAGGAGACCCAAATGGTCTCCTTTTAAGTATTCTATGTTTTAAAATAATTCTATTTAAATCTGATGTTATAGGTGACTCCTACTCCCACATTTTGAATATCCAATTCGTTTTCTGTAAAGGTGTTTTGGTAATAGGCATAAAAATTCCAGTCCCTATTATGATACCCAATTTGTGGGTTTACATACAAGCCACCATCATTATTGTCTATATTGGCTAAAAAGCCATATCCAAGGTCTACCCCTAAAAACAAACCGTCTGGTGTGAAGTAGTAACGAAAGAATCCGGCTGCTGGAATAACTCCAAAATCTTCTATATTGTCTTTTCCAAAGTAATGGGTATAACCAGAAGCTATACCTATAGCTATGTTTGGATTAAATAAATACTGACCTCTAATGTCTGCTCCCAATGCAAATGACGAGGCATCGTTTGCATCTCCTATAGGTATCCCAGCTGTTAATCCAGCTTTTAACCAAGAATTATCCGGTGTAAGTTCTACATCTTCTATGTCTGTTTCTTGCGCAAATATTGGAGCAAATCCCAATAAGAATGCTACTAAAAATAATTTTTTCATGTTGTTACTTTTTTTTGATTCCTTACAAATGTCTGTATTATAAGATGAAAAAAGTTATACAATTATTGGGATTGTTTATAGAATTATTGGGAACCATGCACTAACGATGTGATTTACAAGAAGATGAACCCTTTTGGAATAAACCAAAAAAAACCAGTCTTAAAAAACTGGTTTTCTTTATATAATACTATCGGAAATTTTAGACTAAGGTTTTACACCTTTAGTTATTACTCCCTGTTTTCTATGCTTTTGTAAGCTTCAATGACTTTTTTAACCAACTTATGACGAATGACATCCTTATCGTCCAGAAATACCATGCCAACACCTTCCACGTTCTTTAAAATCAATAAGGCTTCCTTTAAACCGGAAATGGTTCTTCGTGGTAAATCTATCTGCCCTGGGTCTCCAGTTAGTAGAAACTTGGCATCACGACCCATTCTGGTCAAAAACATTTTCATTTGTGCATGTGTGGTGTTTTGACCTTCGTCCAGAATAACAAAGGCATGATCTAAAGTTCTTCCTCTCATAAAGGCCAATGGTGCAATCTGTATGGTTCCATTCTCTATATAATGGGCCAGTTTTTCAGCGGGAATCATATCCCGTAACGCATCATACAGTGGCTGCATGTAAGGGTCCAGCTTTTCTTTTAAATCTCCCGGAAGAAACCCTAAGTTCTCTCCAGCTTCTACAGCAGGACGTGTGAGGATAATACGTTTCACTTCCTTATTTTTCAAGGCCTGAACGGCCAAAGCAACTCCCGTATAGGTTTTACCTGTACCAGCTGGACCTATGGCAAAAACCATATCGTTTTTACGCATAAGCTCCACCAATTTTCTTTGGTTTGCTGTTTGTGCCTTTATCAGCCTTCCGTTTACACCATGTACTATGGTGGCTCCACTGGCATCGCTTGTGGCGTAGTCGTCTTTGCTCTGACTGGTAAGCACGCGCTCTATGACGTTTTCATCAAGCTTGTTGTATTTTATATAGTGCTCCATGAGCATGTTAAAGCGTCTATCGAACTCCTCTAAGAGGTCTTCGTCTCCATAGGCTTTTATTTTATTCCCTCTGGCAACAATTTTTAGTTTGGGAAAATATTTTTTCAATAATTCGATGTTTGCATTTTGTGCTCCAAAAAATTCTTTAGGAGAGACTTCTTCAAGTTCGATAATGATTTCGTTCAAAAGCTATGGGATTTAATTAAAAATATCAATTAAGATTTATTAGATTTGTGCTTAAACAAAGCTACACAATTTTCATGTGAGTTTGGTTAAAAAAATATCAACAATTAATCCATGCCTATCATAACCTTAACAACAGATTTTGGAGAGAAAGATCACTTTGCTGGTGCAGTAAAAGGAGCTATTTACACCGAATTGCCTGAAATAAAAATTGTTGATATCTCACACTCGGTTTCCCCTTTTAACATTCCTGAAGCTGCCTATATCATTCAAAATGCCTACAGTAGTTTTCCTAAGGGCACCATCCATATTATTGGTATAGATTCTGAGATGAATATTGAAAACAAACATATAGCCATGAAACTGGACGATCATTATTTTATTTGTGCCAACAACGGGATCATGAGCATGATTTGTGCCGAAATAGCTCCAGAAAAAATTGTGGAAATCAATATTCACGATAGAATAGAAACCAGCTTTCCTGCCCTTGACGTGTTTGTAAAAGTGGCTTGCCATATTGCTAGAGGTGGCACCTTAGAGGTTATTGGGAAAGTAATAGACAGCATTAAACCAATAAAAAACCTGATGCCTTATGTAAACGACGAAGAAAACCAAATTGTGGGCAGCGTGATTTACATAGATAATTATGGAAACGTAATAAGTAACATAAAAAAAGCGTTCTTTGAGAAAATCCAAAAAGGAAGGGCGTTTGAAATTTCGGCCAGGAATTACACCTTTAAAAAAATATATTCTAAATACAGTGATGTGGTAAACTTTGATTTACCCTTGGAAAAAAGAAACGACGAGGGTAAAAGTTTGGTGGTTTTCAACTCTTCCAATTATCTTGAAATTGCTGTTTATAAAAGCAACAGCCAAACCTCTGGTAGTGCTTCTACCTTAATGGGCTTGGATTTAATGGATGCCATAAGCGTTAATTTTATAAATGAATAAAACATAATACAATGTTTGTAAGACTTGTTAAAATGAGTTTCCACGAAGAACATATAGATGAATTTCTATCCCATTTTAATGCAAACAAAGAATGCATAAGACATTTTAAAGGCTGTCAGTTTTTAGAACTGTATAGAGACAAAACACATAGCCATATCTTTTTTACCTATAGCTATTGGGATACGGAAGCCGATTTGGAAACTTACAGGCATTCTGAACTTTTTAAAGAGGTTTGGAGCAAAACCAAGCCTTTGTTCAATGCCAAACCAGAAGCTTGGAGCGTGGATAAAGTGGCTTCTCTTGAATGAAAGTATTTTTTTTGTTGTGGGGTTGAGGTTTAAGGTTTTGAGTTTTTTTAAATAAAAAATAAATATTCGTGCAATTGTGTCTGAAAAAATAAGAAAAAATATAATTTTGATATCTAAACGTCATCTTATTAAAAATTCAACAATTATCAACAATCGTCAATCAACAATCAACTAACCCCTAATCCCTAAAAAACATGTTCGCCATATTAAGAAAAGAAATAAACTCGTTTTTCGCCTCGCCTATTGGTTACTTGGTTATTGCTCTTTTTTTATTACTGAACGGTCTTATTCTATGGCTTTTTAAAGGCGAGTTCAACATTTTGGATAATGGCTTTGCCGATTTGTCCTCTTTTTTCCTTTTAGCTCCTTGGGTCTTGATATTCTTGATTCCTGCTGTTAGTATGCGTAGTTTTAGCGACGAGAAAAAACAAGGAACCCTAGAGCTTTTGCTTACCAAACCCATCTCTTTATTTAACATTGTTCTAGGAAAATATTTAGGTGCTTTTATCTTAATTATCATTGCTTTAATCCCTACCCTTTTATACGTTTATACGGTGTACCAATTAGGGAATCCCATTGGAAATTTGGATGTTGGCAGCACCTTAGGTTCTTATTTTGGGTTGCTGTTTTTAGTGGCAGCTTACACAGCCATAGGTGTGTTTACGTCCACCTTATCAGACAACCAAATAGTGGCTTTTATTTCTGCAGTTTTTATCTGTATAGTATTTTATATTGGTTTTGAAGGTGTTGCCGATATGCTTTCCAGTTCATTTGTTGAACAATTGGGCATGAGTACCCATTACAAAAGCATGAGTCGTGGCGTGTTGGATACACGAGATATCCTTTACTTTTTAAGTCTTACTGTTTTCTTCTTGGTTCTTACCAGCAAACGCATTACAACCAAAGGGCTTCAAAAAAAAGGCATAAACTCTTTGGTGGGTTTGTTTGTTATGTTAGTGGCTTTGAATATCTTAACGCATCGTTATTATCAACGCTTCGATTTAACGTCCGATAAACGTTATACACTAAGTGAATCTGCCTTAAACATCATTGATGGTGTAAATTCCCCCATACTTGTGGATGTATTTTTGGAAGGAGAGGGTTTTCCTTCGGAATTTAGACGATTGCAATTGGAAACCAAACAGATCCTGGAAGAATTTGCATCGCACAACAAACACATTGTTTTTCATTTTATCGATCCTTTAGCAGATGAGGCCAACAGGGAAGCCAACATACAAAAACTCAACAATCGTGGTTTAACACCTATGCAATTAAGTGTTGAGGAAAACGGCAAAAGCAGTCAGGCAGTAATTTTTCCTTGGGCTTTGGCCAGTTATAACGACGTAACTGTAACCATTCCGTTGGTGAAAAATAAAATAGGTGCCACTCAGCAAGAATTGGTCAGTCATTCGGTACAACATTTGGAATATGCCTTTGCCGATGGTTTCAGCAAATTGGTAAACCCAAGAAACAAAAAAGTGGCCTTTTTAATTGGTAATGGCGAGCTTAAAGGGCGTTATATTGAAGATTTCCTTAAAACAATATCGGAATATTACAATTTGGCTCCATTTACACTGGATAGTGTTGCCAACAATCCCGAAAGGACCTTAAACCAATTAAAGGATTTTGATTTAATCGTTTCAGCCAAACCTACTGAAGCTTTTACAGAAAACGAGAAGTTTGTTCTGGACCAATATACCATGTCTGGAGGCAAAAGCCTATGGCTTATAGATGCTGTTGCCATGGAAAAAGACAGCTTGTACAACACTGGAAAAAGTGTGGCCATAGCCAGGGATTTAAATCTAACGGATTTCTTTTTTAAATATGGCGTTAGGATCAATCCGGTTTTAATAAACGACCTCTACTCTGCTCCCATAACATTGGCCATTGGCGAAGGTAGCGAAGCGCGTTTTCAGCAATTCCCATGGTTTTATTCGCCATTGGTAAATCCTGAAGGTCACCATCCTATTGTGAACAATATCAATTTGGTGAAATTTGATTTTGCCAATCAAATAGACACCTTAAAAAACAGTGTCCAGAAAACCATTTTGCTTCAAAGTTCCATCTTGTCCAAAACCGATGGCACACCTAGGGAAATAAGTTTGGAAATGACCACTATGGAGCCAGACCCCAAACTATACAACAAACCTCATCAGCCCATGGCTGTTTTACTGGAAGGGGAATTTACTTCGGTATACAACAATCGTGTAAAACCATTCCCCCTTTCCAAGGAAAAAAACACCAGCAAACCAACCAAAATGATTGTGGTTGCCGATGGTGATGTGATAAAAAACGAATTGGGCAAAAACGGACCTATAGAACTAGGATTCGATAGAAGCTCTGGACAGCTGTATGGCAACAAGGAATTTTTGCTGAATGCTGTAAATTACCTGTTGGACGACAACGGACTTATAAACATTCGATCCAAAGAAATTGAAGTGTCCTTTTTGGATTACCAAAAAGTAGGCTTGGAAAAAACCAAATGGCAATTGTTCAATATTTTGCTGCCTTTAGTAATATTGGGCGTTTTCGGGTTTGTTTTCAACTTTTACAGAAAAAAGAAATACGCGAGGTAAAGGAATGGTTTCCCTTTCAGATTCCCTTTTTCTAACGAATGTTTTGTTAATAAGTTTGTTTCCTATATTAGCTGCTATACGATATATTTGTAATACTAATTAAACGAACATAAAACGTATTTAACATACATGAAATTTATAGTATCAAGTACCTATTTACTAAAGCAGCTTCAAGTTCTTGGAGGTGTTATAAACAACTCAAACACCTTACCTATTTTAGATAATTTTTTATTTGAATTAAACAATACAGAACTTATAATCTCAGCTAGTGACCTGGAGACAACCATGTCTGCTAAACTTGAAGTGGAAAGTGATAATAGTGGCAGCATTGCCGTTCCTGCCCGTTTGCTTTTGGAAACCTTAAAAACCTTTCCTGAACAACCATTGACTTTTGTGGTAGAAGAAAACAATACCATAGAGATCAGTTCCAATCATGGAAAATATGCCTTGGCTTATGCAGATGGCAACGAGTTCCCTAAAGCTGTATCTTTGGAAGACGCGAGCTCTACAACCATTACTGGAGATATTTTGGCAACAGCCATAAGCAAGACCATTTTTGCTGCAGGAAACGACGATTTACGCCCTGTTATGAGTGGTGTGTTCTTTCAGTTTTCTACCGAAGGTTTAACCTTTGTGGCTACAGATGCGCATAAATTGGTTAAGTATTCAAGAGAAGATGTTCAGGCTAGTCAGACCACAGAATTTATCATGCCCAAAAAACCTTTAAATCTTTTAAAAGGGATTTTGGCTGCCAGTGATGATGAAGTGATTATAGAATATAACGATTCCAATGCCAAGTTTACCTTTGAAAATACCGTTTTAATTTGTCGTTTGATTGACGGAAAATACCCAAATTACGAAGCTGTTATTCCTAAGGAAAACCCGAATAAGCTAGTAATTGATAGAACACAGTTTTTAAATTCTGTGCGTCGTGTGAGTATCTTTTCAAATAAAACCACACATCAAATCCGATTGAAAATTGCAGGTGCTGAATTAAATATTTCTGCTGAAGATATAGATTACTCTAACAAAGCTGAAGAGCGTTTAACCTGCGATTACCAAGGTGATGATATGCAAATTGGTTTTAACTCACGCTTTTTAACTGAAATGTTAAACAATCTGACATCAGACGAGGTACAACTTGAAATGAGCTTACCAAACAGGGCTGGTATCTTAACTCCTGTGGATGGCCTGGATGAAGGCGAACAAGTGACCATGTTGGTGATGCCTGTAATGTTGAATAGCTAAATCCAAAATACCTTATATAAAAAAAGCGCTCATAAATTATAAGCGCTTTTTTTTTATGACTTCCATTCAGAGGACTTATTCATCTGAAGCTAAATACAAAAAACTGCCATTGTAAGTTCCAGAAATCTCAGTTCCATCATTTCTGGTAAACTGAAAGCTAAACTCAATTTGATCATTAGCATATAAATCTAACGTAAAACTTCCTGTAGATGCATTTAAGTTGGTATCTGCATTATTATTATTATCAAGTAATATATTTCCGTCTTCTAATTCTCCGTTAATAATTTGAGCATTTTCAAAAAATTCAAAATTTGGTATATCTGAAAAACCATATGCTTGTTCTCCTAATGGACTTTGATTAATACGCATATTAAAAACATTAACATTATTAAGTTGTGTCCCATTATTTATTGCATCTAAAAATTCTGATTCAGTCTTATTAATTAAACTTATAAAGGTATTATCTCCTGCAGCTGGTTCTACAATAACTGTATTAACAACGTATGTTTCGTTATTTAATGTAATTACGTGACTACTTTTTGGTTTTTGAGTATTATTATCATCTGACGAACATGAAACAAATAATGTTACAATAAGGATTAGACATGAATTTTTTAATGCTTTCATTTTTTTTATTTAGTTTTTAATAATTTTTCTTATTGTTTCAGCGTTTGCTGTGTTAATTTTCACAAAATATACACCTAAAGGCAAATTAGCTACATCAACACTATTTCCCATGATATTTGCTTGCATAATTAATTGCCCATTTACGTTGTAAATAGTAAGTTCTTTTATTGTTTCGTTAGACTTTATAAATAATTTATCACTTACAGGATTTGGGTAAAGTTTTACAGCGTTTTCATTTAGAGAAATTGTTTCTATTCCTAATGTAGAATCATACTCAAAAACGCCAAGGTCTATGGTTATGTTGAATATTCTATCATTACCTGCCAAATCTAAATCACCAAATAAAGCCACATCATAAAGTGAATTATCACCTTGATCTATTATGTAAGACGAACCTGCTGTTGGTTTATATTCGGTATCTAAATTTAAGTTGTCTGTTGCTGGATCTAGGGTTGTTACGTTTGTTGCAGAAAACGTTCCGTAAGTTCCAGCATTTGAAGGTACTGCTGCGATAGTATTTTTAATAAACACATCGTAAGTAGAATTTAATCCATTGGAAATATCTCTAGTGGCTGATGCTCCATTAGTTGTATTCTGCCAAAAAATAGAATTATTAACATTTAGGTTTACACTTCCATTTCCTGAAGCCGTAATTGTATTACCATAAGTACTGTTGTAGTCGTTATTTATAAATGTACTGTTAGTAATAACAACATCTAAAGTATTACCATTGTTCCAATCTTCTCTGTAAATATTTAGTGCTGAAAGATTAATATCGTTATCTGCTACCAATACATTTGCCCAACGTGTAAAAATATAACCGTTTGTACTATCAGACTGTAAATAAACCAATCCCATGTTTACAATTGTATTATTAATAAATTTGGTGTTTTCAATAAGTAATCCTTGATTAAATTTTCTCATTTTAAGTAGATAGCCATTAGAATAGTTATTCCTAAATACCGAATTTTTAATTTTCAAATTATTGGCATTTAAACTATTTGGTATAAATATCACACCGTTTTCTTCTACTCCACCAGATTGTGATGTGTCGTAAATATTTTCAAAAATAATACCATCAAAAGTGACGTTACTTGTTCTTAATTCAAATAATCGTTCCGCATTATCTGTTTTGTTAGATGAGAAATCTCCATCAACATCATCTCCATTGATATCACCAGTAAAAATGGTTGCATTTGTAGTATGAATGACTGTTAAGTCTCTATCAGCTAAAGTAGTTTCGGTTCCAGAAAAACCTCCAATAATATCTACTTCATTTGTATTAATAGATATTGGCGTGTTTTTATCTGCTAATGTATACCTTCCTTTAGCTACCCAAACAGCATCATTTAAATTGGTGTTTGCCAATGCATCTGTTATGTTATTGTAAGCATCTGTCCATGAGCTACCATCGTTAGCTCCTGTGGCATTTGCATCTACGTAATACACTGTTGGTATACAATTTTCGCTATAACTTGCTTGATTATCTTTAGTCCAACCCTGTACATATTGTCCACTATTTGCTGGTGGCGAAAACCCAGCATCAACTTGAATACAGGTTAAATTTGGATTACTGTACGCTTTCATATAGTTGAAATTGCTATTATTTCCGTTAGAAATTAACAAAGTTTCCAATTGACTATTGCTGTAGCAAAATAATTCATTAATACTTGTATTTAAACGTATATCTAAACTTGTTAAATTGTTGAAACCAACATGCAAACGTGTTAAAGATAAGTTGTTACTAACGTCAATAGTAGTTAAGCTATTATTAGGCACATCTAAACGCGTTAAATTAGTAAAGGCTTCAATACCTGTAAGGTTTGCAATACCAATACCATTCATAATTAACTGGGTAGTAGCTTGCGCTTCAGCCATAGAAATTTCTGAATCATTATTTACATTGATACTGCTATCATTAACTAAAAAACTTTTGAAATTGGCATCAGGAATATTTACTATTTGGTTTAATGCAGCACAGTCATCACTATAAAATGCTGAATTACCTTTGGTCCAACCTTGGCTGTAAATTCCAGCATCTGCAGGTGGTGAAAAACCTGCATCTATTTGAATGCACGATAAACTATTACCATAGGCTTTCATCCAGTTAATATTGCTGTTGTTTCCGTTGGCTAAGTTTAATTCATACAACACACCATTATTATGGCACTGAATGTCTGTAATTAGTGTATTTGCGCTAATATCTAAAGTTTCAATTTGATTGTTAGCACAGTGTAAACGTGTTAATGCAAGGTTATTACTTACATCCAAAGTCGTTAAATTATTACTATAACAATCCAGTCTTGTAATATTGATAAAAGCTTCAATTCCTGTTAAATCTGAAATTGATAACCCGTTAATTAATAATTCACCTGAAAACGCTTGGGCTTCTGCAACCGAAATTTCTGAATCACTATTGGTATTAATTGAAACATTTCCTATGAGATACGATTTAAAATTAGTATCGGGAATGTTCACGTTTTGAGCGAAAATTGCAGAAACACCCAAACATAAATAGGTTGTTAATAAGAGTAATGTTTTTTTCATTGTAGTTGAGATTTGTTTATTTTTAATCAACTACAAAACAACAAGCAAGACCTGATACTATAAGTGGGATTTTTCTGAAAAAGTGGAATTTCTTTCTGAATGAAAAAACAATTACATAAAGGTTTCTTTAATTACATCCAAAAACTGATCGCGTTTAGATTTTGATATAGGGATGCGTTTTTTGTTGTTCATCAATAAATAATCGCCATCATCTTTCACCAATTCATCCACATAATTTAAATTAATCAAATACGATCTGTGACATTTAAAAAACATGGCATTGGTTTCTAATTGTGCTACAAAATGCTTCAACGGTTTGCAAATGGTTTTTTGTTTCCCTTCTAATAACTGCACGTTGGTGTACATGCCATCGGCTTCAAAATACAGGATATCACTATGTGAAGCAAACATGATGCCTTTTGGGATTTCCAACGCAATTTTGTCCATAGACAACTGTTTTAATGAGTCGCGCAATTTGTTTAATTGGTCATTAAAATTACTGGTTTTTATGGCATTTTCGGCTTTTAAAATGGCTTCTTTAAGCTCGTTGGTATCCACAGGTTTTAGCAAGTAATCCACTGCAGCAAGCTTAAATGCATCAATTGCATATTGGTTATAAGCAGTAACAAAAATGATTTTAAAATCGATCTGGTTTGGAAAGTATTCTAAAATATCCAATCCCGATTGATTAGGCATTTCAATGTCTAAAAATACTAGGTCTGGTTTTGAGGCCTTTATTAAATCCACTCCTGTGACTAAATCTTGTGCTTCCTGAATATGTGCAATATTTGTACAATGTTCTGTAATTAGGTTAGACAATAGATGTCTGGCACGTTTTTCATCATCGATAATTATCGCTTTCATAAACTTAGTGTATTGACATGGTTATAACCACTTTGGTACCTGAAGGACGCTGGTTTTCATCGTGTAAATCTTCAATAAAGATGGTTATATCACGTTTTAATTTATTTTTATACAAATGAACACGTTCCTCATTGGCTTTGGTTGCAAAAGGCTTGTGTTGCTGGTTTGATCGTTTTATTTTTTCTGATTGCTTACGACCAATGCCATTGTCTTCAACAGTAATCTGCAATTTATCTTGTTGAATCATTTTAGCTTCAACCAGTAACTTCCTGTTTTTCGGTTTGTGCAACAGCCCATGTTTTAAGGCATTTTCAACATAAGGTTGAATAAACAAGGATGGTACTTTAATTTGTTTGGTATGCAGCTGTTCTTCAATGTGAACTTGATAATCCAACTCGTCTTCAAAGCGTACTTTTTCCAATTCCAAATACAACTGCAAGGCTTTTATTTCCTCTTCTAAAGTAATTTCGTTTTGTTGACTGTATTCCAAGTACATTCTAATTAATCGACTGAACTTTACCAAATAAGAGCTTGCCAATGCTTTTTCGTTGGAAATGATATAGTCCTGAATGGAATTTAATGCATTAAAGATAAAATGCGGGTTCATTTGTGAGCGCAGATTCTCCAAGCGCAAATTCGTGATTTTTTTATCTGTTAGGATTTTATCAATTTCAGCAATACGTTGTGTTTCTTTTTGCCTTAAACGCCACCTAAAATACAACCAAACCAAGCCAAAAATTGATACTAAAACCAAGCCATAAAACCAATAGGTTTCCCAAAATGGCTTAGCGATGACAAAGCTGATAGGTGATGCATACACAGGAGATTTGGCACTCTCATTTTGAGCTTTAAGCTCAACGGTATAAGTTCCATGGGACAGACTATTAAAATGGACCGAATGTGTATATGGTGGAATGTGTTGCCAAGAGGTATCCAATTGTTTTACACGATATTGGTAATTAACATGTTGATTTGTTAAAAATCCGTTGGAGTTAAATGCGATACCAATTTTATTAAGGTTATAAGGCAGCTTGTATTTAGGTTTTATGATAGTGTCACTATCGTTTATGGACACAGCTTCTACCTTGATATCGGCTGTTTTAAATGTTTTAAACAAGGCCTCTGTTTTGGGTAAGATATAAAATGCTTTGGGCAAGGTGACAATGATGCTGTTTTGAAGAATTAAAAAATCGTCAACTGCTGTATTTAAAGCATCTTGTGTGCTCAAAGATCTTAATAAATTGATCTTGGGTTGGTATTGAAACAATCCCTTATCAGTTGAAATCCATAACGTGTCAGCATCTGATTGTATATCATTGATTTGAAGCTGATGTGGTAACTGGAACTCCGACTTGGCAAGTGTATTATTTTTATATTTTAACAAACCGTTATGTTGGGTAGCCAGCCAAATAGTATGTTCATACTTTGTCATGGCATGTACCAACAAACTGTTTGAGTTGTACTTTATTTCTTCAGAAGAAAATGTATCTAATTGGTATTTGTAAAACCCATCGATGTATGAAACAAATAACTGGTTGTCACCTACAATACTTGTTTTTACACGACTGGAACGAATTATATTTTTATTAGGCGATTTAAAGGGATTTGTATACACAATTGCCTGACGATAATTACCATAAAATAAGGTAGTATCATTTATTTTTGAAAAGGTTTTTGCTACAGAAAAAGTGTTTGAAACATCAGAAACCTGGTCATTGTTTAAATTTACTACAAAAGATTCTGATGCGTTGATACTGACTATCAATTGTTGTTTATCAAAGTCAAAATAGAGCTTCCCTATATTTTTATTTCCAGGTAATTGAATTGTTTTTACAAGTTGGTCTTTATCATAAAACAATAATTTGCCTTGTGTGGTTCCCAATACAAACCGATTGTCATAAAGTACACAGGAAGCAGACACTTTGGCCTCAATAGTATTTAATTCTACATATCGAATATTTAAGTTAGGGGAAACAAACACGCCATTGTCCAGTGTTGTAAACCAGTAATTATTGTTAAAATCCACTTCCACATCTGTAATGGATTCGGTTTTGAAAAGCTGTTCTTTAAATACCAACTTATGGTCTTTAAGGGTGAAAACAAACACACCAGAACTGGTTAAAAACCAATAGTAGTCTTTAAATTTTAAAAGGTTATAAATGGTAAGGTTTTGTAATTGGATTGGTGTTTTAATTTTAACTGAGCTGTTTTGGGTTTTATTTATCAGATAAATAATATTTCCCTTGGCTGTTTTATGTGTAAAAAAAACAGTGTTGCTAAACACAAATAATTTTGGGGATTGAATGCGTGTATGGCTATTTATTTCCAAAACTTTAATTTGGTTCCCAGCTTCAAACTTATAAATACGATGTCGTTTTATTTCGTTTTCAAAATTAATGATAAAGGCATAATTTACTGGGCCATCGTTGGCATTACTGATGCACATGCCTTTAAAGACTTGGATAACGGCTTTGCTGGTTTTATCAATATCATAAATGCCACTAGTTGTAAAAAGTCGAATCGTGTTATCTAAAACCACAAATGGAGACAACTGTCCCTTTACCAACTTATTGGCATCATAAAACAGCTTTAAGCTGTCTTTTTCAACATAAAAAATCTGTCCGTAAATATTGTTGCACCAAAGTCGCCCTTCTTGATCAAGTTTTAATTGAAACAAGGAGTTTGCTTTTTGTTTTGGGTGACTAAAACGCTTATAGGATTTGCCATTATAACGATACAGACCCTTATCTGCAGCAAGCCAAATGTAATTTTGTGGGTCTTCGGTCACATCATAAAATTCAACATCAGGCAATTTGGACACATGTTCCATCTGTTCAATAACAGGGTTTTGGGCACAGAGAAGCATTCCAAAGAATAAGAAACCAATACAAATCAATATGTCCCTAAAAGTACTATACATAAAATACAATTGACAAACTTAACCATTTCTTTAGCTTTTGAAAATTGATTTTTGCTGGAAGTGTTCGTTTTTTTTCTAAACAAAAAACTCACTTTATCAGTGAGTATTTTGTTAATCTATTTTGATTTCAGAAATAAGCTGGTTTCCATAATACAATTCCAAATGAGTTTCTGGAAAAGAATTATGTACTATAAAATAAATTTCAGCTGTAAATTGATCCAATTGTGTAGGTGAATAATAAACCGTTGAAATGATCTCTTTTTTCTTCCCAGAAAATTCTCCTGCAAGTGATCTATTGGTTCCAAATCTAATAGGAACCTCTACATTGGTATAGCCATCAATACTAAAATCTTCAAAAGAATCTTTTATTGAAGCATCATATTTAGGTATTCCCTTATAAGGTTTTCCTTTTTTATTTTTTAAATTCTTTTTAAGGTACATTTTACTGGTATAGCCAGAACCCATAACAGAAACAGCTTGATAGCCAATATATTCGTTAATGCGATATCTTAATTTATTGATGGTATCCACCAAACTAAAGGCGTTGATATCTACAGGTTGGTCGTACAAGGCTTTCACCTTACATCTCGTTAAAATTCTCTTTGCTTCATTCCCTTTAACTTTTACCTTGGATCTGGTATTAAAGTTCTTTGAGGTTTTTTTGGTTTTCAAAAACTCTATACTCAGACTATCATCTACAATGATTTTCTGGCCAAGAGAAAGTTGAAATTGTAGGATACTTAAAACTAAAATTAGTATTTTCATTTAAAGATATTGTTGATATATTTTGAACTATTGGAACTCTGAAAAGACCTCATAAAAAAAAACCAAACATAACCATTCGCAATTCTACTCTGGTGTTATTGTATTTAAAATATTTTTCAAAAATCAATCTGTGCCTAATACTGTATGCGTAATCCATCTAACCAATGCTTCGGCAGCTACCATGGTTGCAATAACAATAATAAATGCAACAATACCATGATAAGCACCAAAAAATTGAATTTCATCACTAAACAATAATTCCAGAACCCCTAGAATCACAAATTTAGAAACGAACAATAAAGCCCATGCCGAGAATATACGCAACCCTTTTTTACCTTTCTTTTTAAAATATGCGCCTACGCCATGTTCTATTTTAAAGGTTATTTGCAGTAAAATTTGAAGCACGACAGCTACCAAAAGAGAAATTGTAAAAGAATCAACCTGGACATTATCCCAGTATTCATCAAATAAATTAAGGACCGTGAGATCAATTAATATAAATGTAAGGTAACGAATAAATAGAATTTGTCTTTGTGCAATTGTTTTAGTCATTATAGTTGAATTATTATAAAATTAACAATCTTAATTTATGATATAAAACTCAGAAGGGTTGACTTAGAGTTTATCGTGCTTAATATTAATCTGTTATTACTATTTCTTCCTTACTATCTATCCAAGCCCCATACAATTTATGTAAAACAGATAATAGTACTGTCCCTATAAACAAACCAATAATCCCATGTAAAAGCATACCACCTAAGGCTCCCAAAATAATGAGCACCATAGGTGTTTGTAGCCCTTTGGCCAATAAAATTGGCTTTAAAACATTATCTAATAGGGATACAATTATAATATACACAGTAAAAATCGTTGCTGCTAGAGTACTATCTGAAATTGAATACGCAATGGCAATGGTTGGAATAACCACTAAGGTAACAGGTATTTGTATAATAGCTGCAACCAAAACCACAAAGGCAAAGATTGCTGGTCCAGGTATTCCCATGAGTTTAAACCCTAAAAAGCAAAGAAATGCTTGGATTAGAGCTACAAATAAAATGCCTTTTACTACATTTCTAACAGTATCCCTTCCTATTAAAAGCATTTCAACACCTTTGTCTCCTCCAACCAACTTATTGGTAAAATCACTAGCCGATTTAAAAGCGCCTTTCGCATTAGACATAAACAGAACAGCAATGATAAAAGATAATAAAAAAGATAAAACCGTTCCTATAAGACCTGTAAAACTCTTTAAGGCGCTTTCTCCTTTTTCTAATAAAAAATCTTTATGTTCAATGGCGTACTTCTTAGAGTTTTCTGAAAAAGCCATCCAATTATTATATAACTTTTCACCAATTATGGGCCAATCTTTTACTTTCTCTTGAGGAGCTGTTATATGTAATTCGTTGTTTTGAATGTCTATATAAGTATCTTTAACATTTGTAAATAAAGAATCTACCATGGCATAGGTTGGCACAATTAATAAAGCAATTACTATTACCATAAATATAATATTAGTTTTCTTTAGATGCTTTTCACCAAACACCCCATGAAGTTTTTGCAATAATGGGTATAAGGCTATGCCTAAAACAACACCCCAAGTTAGGATGCCTATAAAAGGTTTAATAATAAAAAAGCCCCAAAGTATAAGTAATGAAAGGACAATAAGCCTGATGAATTCTGTAATTGTAAATGATTTCATAGTAATACAATTTTGTTAGTTAGTTTCTTGGTTCCATCCACCTCCTAAAGCTAAGTATAATTTTACAACCGATTGCAATTGTGACTTATAACTCTCTGAGGCTGATAATTGAACATTAAAAAAAGTGGTTTGTACGTTTAAAAACTCTAAAAAAGAGGTTGCGCCTTCATTATACCTTACCCAAGCCAAATTATATGCTTCTTCAGCTAACCTCAATTGATGTTTTTTTATTTCAACTTCTTTCTTGTAGGTATCTATGCTTATTAATGCATCTTCAACTTCTTGAAATGCTAACAAATAAGCCTGCTTATAATCCAACACCATTCTGTTGTATTGCTCTTCTTCAAAAGTTATTCTGTTATCAATTCTGTTCCCATTAAAAACTGGTCCAAACATATTTCCAACAAGGTTCCCAAATATAGCTGATGGATCTAATAATTGTGCACCAATATTAAAATCAATTTGAAAATTAGGATATTTAAATGTTTCAGTTGCTCCAAGATTAGCTAATTGCGCCTTAAGTTTAAGTTCAGACTTAATTACAGATGGTCGACGTCTTAACAAACCTGCAGGAACACCTACAGGTAATTCTGATGGAAGAATTTGTTCTTCTAGTTTTTTACCACGAGGGATTTTTTTTGGCAAACTACCCAAAACAGTACTAATCGCATTTTCAACTTGTTTTCTAGCTCGATATAAGGATTGAAGTGTTATTTGAACATCTTTAATACTAATACTTATTTGGTTAACATCAACTTTGGAAATAAATCCACCATCATATCGTGCATCAATAATATCTTTATATTTTTCCATAGATGATTCCATTCGCTCCGAAACATATATTTTATTATCTATATCCCGAAGTGTAAAATACAGTTCTGCTATTTGTGCTACCATTGTTGCTTTGACTTCAAATACAGCCATTTCAGTAGCAAGGTATGCCTGTAAAGCGGCTTCGTTTTGGTTGGCTATTCTACCCCAAACATCTAAAGTATAAGATACTTGACCTACAGCAGTTATGGAATTTTGAAATTTGGGAAATAAAGATGTTTTAGAAGTCTCTACAGATAAACCATAGTTAATTTCTGGATATAATTGTGCTTGGCTAATTTCCAATTGCAACTGAGATTGCTTTATACCAATAACAATATTCTGGAGTGATAAATTATTGCTCAAACCTTCAGAAATTAAATCTGTTAATACTGGATCGTTAAAAAACTCCCACCAATTAGTATCTGCAAGGCTTAACGAATCCATTGTTTGTGTTGAAAATGGTATTGAAATATCGTTTTCTGGTGCCACATAATCGTTTTGAACCTTACAGCCTACAAACAATACATAGAACAAAAATATCATGTATAAATTTTTATACCATCTCATGCTCTATGTTTCTTGGGTTATTAAAAAAAGTGACTATTTTATAAGCTACAACCACATATAAAACGGCCAATCCAATTCCAAGTAGACGTTCAATAATAGTTGCTCCAGCTGAAGTATCTGAACTTGAAATAACACCCATTACCAGAAAAAAAGTACGATAGGCAATGGTATAAATGGGTACCGTTTTTTTGTCTGAAAATATATGATAGGTAAAGTATAAACCTATGGCAAAGATTAAAAAAGTATAAAAAAACAAGGTTGGTGTAATTGTAAGTAAATTATAAGCAACAATACCACAAACACCACCAAACACATTTGCTAAAATTAGAACCTGTCCTTTTTTCGATTTATAAATCATGGGATCTAAAGCTAAAGCTAAAATGAACACAAAGGTTAAAACAAGGGCATTGGGTCTAAATAAATAAAAATACAAAACAGCTGGCATAAGAACCAACAAACCGTTAACAGCTATTTTATTGAGATTGTATTGACTTTCTTCTTGTATGGTTTCTTTTGAAGGCTTATTCTTAAGAACAGGCTCTGGGAAAAATATAAATGCTAATTGTGCAACGGCAAGAGCTATTACTAAATTTACAATCATATGCATTAAAATAAGATCGCCTAAAGGTTCTGCCGTTAAACTTAAAAATGGCAGTAATAGTGTTAGTATTAAAAACAAAAGTCTAATAGGTTCCGGAACTTTTACCAACTTAAAGGACCAAAAAATAACAAGTCCTAAAATCAAGATGGTGACTAGGGCATAATCTTGAACAAAACTTCCTAAAACCAATCCTAAAAGCCCTAAAACATAAAGTCCAAAAATAGCTGCAATTGATTTTTTAATCCCCAAAGCATTTTTGCCCTTATCCAAAAGCATTAAAGCAAAAATAGCTGCAATTTGAGGCAACAATACGTTGTTTAAAGTAGCAATAAGCAAAGTAGAAGCAACACCCAGCAAGCATCTAAAAATAGCTCTTGTTTGTTGAGACGTTTTAATATTTGATTCTGCTTTATCTAACATAAGAGAATTTTGAAGTTAGCCAAATTTTAAATTTTGCTAAGGTGTTTAAAATAAAACTGTTTCCTGTATACACCACCACATTGGCTTGACTGCCTTGTTTCAATTTTTTATAAACCTCTTTATCTTCCAAAGCTATAATAACCGGAAAACGCTGCTGTTCCCTTAACCAACCTTGTTGCGTTCTTACCGTTGGCAAATCGCCTGCATTGGTAGTTTGTGTTTTCACACCATAAGCAATGCTGGTTACTTTGGCTTTATAGACTTCGCCTGCTTCAATATCGAAAGTAATATGTGCTGCATCACCAACTTTTAAATGCGATAAATTATTCTCAGTGAAATTGGCTTGAATCCAAATGGTTTTATTTGATATTAATGTCACTAATGGACGACCAGCAGAAGCAAAATAACCAGTTTCCACATTAAAACTTTCAATAATACCATCTGATGGTGCTATAATAACAGTATGCTCCAAGTCCCAATTGGCTTTGTCCAATTGATTTAAAGCTCCTTTTACCAGTGGATTATTAGCGTCTGTTGGACCTAAAGCTATTTTTTGTCCTTCTAAATTTGCCTGAGCAGTAGCCACCTTTTCTATGGCAGTTAAGTAAGAGGATTCGGAACGATCTCTATCTGCTTCTGATAGTGCTCCGACATTTTGAGCCATGACTCGTTTTGTGCGATCCCAGTTTTTTGTGGCACGATCCAGATTGACACGTGCACTATTTAATTGTGCAGCTGCAGCTTTTAAACCAGATAGGCCTGCTGTTAAATTTTGAGTGACATTCTCTAAATTAACCTCAGCTTGGGCAACAGCTATTTCATATGGTTTTCTATCTATTATAAATAACGTGTCACCAGCTTTTACTTTAGAATGCAACCCTACATCCACCCTGGTTATATAACCGCTTACCATTGGAGCTATAGACAAGTTTAATCCATGAACTCGTGTTTGATTTGTGGAAGGTGTAAACCTACTTGAAAGCACATGAAATAACATAATTATAAAGGCTGCTAGAAGTACTAAATTGCTTATTTTTTTGGCTGATATTTTTTTATATCCCATTAATTTGAATTTTGACTTTTATAAATTTGCTGAATTAAAGAAAACATCATGGCTGTAGACCAACCAATTAACATAATGCCATTAATAGCCTCAATACCAGAAAGTAAGCGCCAGTTTTCTGTTAATGTAATATCGCCATATCCCAACGATGTAAAAGTGACCATAGAAAAATACCAAGCTTCTGAAATACTATTAAAAACATGGTTAGTTTCTGGTATAAGGATATAAGCGATTGCCCAGAACCCTGTTTGAATAAAGTGAATTATTGAAAAAAAAATAAAAGAATAGCTTAACAGTTGTAAGGGTTTTCTTGGCGTATAAGGAATCTTTAGGCCCTTAGATGGGCTAATCTTTTTTAACCAAAGTATATTGCCGTATGCCTGTACAACAACACTTAAAATAATAATAAAACTACCTATTAGTAAAGAAAAAAACATTTTGCTCACTACGCTATTTAACACAAAGAAAACAAAAAATTTAACCTAATTTAATTTAAATTCATAAAATATTATTGAATTTGTTGAATTTTCACATAATGGAAAAATGTATATATTGCTTTTTAATCGGCCTGATAACATTACAACTACTTTAAATATTTGAAGCATACAAAAACAATTTCACAAAAAAATGCCCACTTTTCAGTGGGCATTTTTAACTCCTTCATGTATGAAATATTAACTAATAAAATTAAAAGATAAAGGGTATGTTGGTGATTCACCATTATTGGCTTTTATAGCATTAATAATAGGAAATATCAAAGAGATAAACCCAATAACGATCAGTCCTATGATCCCCAAGCCCAACAATAAGATGGCTGGAATACAAATAATGGCATAGATAATCAAGCTTAATTGAAAGTTAACAATACGCTTGCCTTGCTCGTCCATTTGCAAAACCTTGTCTTTTTGTGTTGCCCATAAAATAAGGGGCACGATAAGTCCTCCAAATCCTGTGACGAAAGTCAATAACTGACTTAAATGTGTTACGACCAATAATTGATTGTCTTTTCTCATGATGGTTTGCTTTTTTTAATTGATTGATGTATCAATATGACGACCAAATCATGAAAATGTTACACATTTCAATTAAGAAAACCGGATTATTTTACGGAACAGCCCACACCTTCTTTCTTTACACCCAGTTTTACGAGGATGGTTTCCAACAAACACCATTTGGTAAAGGCCGACTGGATTAAGTTTACGCCTATAAAAACGGTAAACCACATCCATTTTGGATTCACATAAACGGTTAAAACCACGCTTAACAGTACCATAGTACCCACTATCACTCTAAAATATGTATTTAACATGTTGTTTGATTTTTAAATTATTATTAATTCTACAAGGTTTTTAAATATATTTTTCAATAGGAACCACAACAGCTTTAATAGAATTGTTGGTTTCCAGGTTCTTATTAAATTCTTTTATCAAGCCGAACAAAGCATCAATGTTTTCTTCTTCGGTAAATGAAAAAAACAAGCTGGATTCGTTGCCTCCTTTAACACTTGGAAACCAACTGGTAGTCATTAAAAGAGAAGCCCCATTTTTATAGCCATCGATTTCAGAACTGCTGAAGTTGTGAATATTCGCTTTTTTGAAAAGTTTCAAAATATCTTTCTGAAACTCTTCGACTGCTGTTACGATTACTAATTTCATATTTCTAATTTTAATGTCGGTTTGAACGCCATAGAGAACCAATTTCTACCACTAGACAGCTTATAGGTCTCGACTGCATTCGACCAGACAGATTATTTATAATTCTTCTTTTCTATCATATAGTACACCAATGGTACAACCAATAATGTAAAGACCGTTGAAACGATGGTTCCTCCCATTAAGGAGATGGCCAAACCTTGGAAAATAGGATCAAACAAAATCACAAAAGCTCCAATAACAACTGTTCCTGCCGTTAACAAAATAGGTGTTGTTCGTACTGCTCCAGCTTCAATGGCTGCTTGTTTTAATGGCACTCCTTCAGCAGTTCGTAAATTGATGAAGTCTATCAGCAATACCGAATTCCTTACCATAATTCCTGCCAAGGCAATCATTCCTATAAAAGAGGTTGCCGTAAAGAAGGCTCCCATGATCCAGTGTCCCAAAATAATCCCGATTAAGGATAGTGGTATGGCAACCATCATCACCACTGGTGCTTTAAAGTTTTGGAACCAACCTACAATTAAAATATAAATCAAGATAATGGCTCCTAAAAAGGCAATGCCCAAATCCCTAAATACTTCTAAGGTAATTTGCCATTCGCCATCCCATTTTACGGTATAATCGTCTTCAAAGTCGGGTTGCCCTAAATACATTTCGTTAATTTCATAGCCTTGAGGCAAGGTGATGGCTTTTAACTTTTCTTCCATTCCTAAAATAGCATACGCAGGACTTTCCAAGTCACCAGCCATATCTGCCAACACATAAACCACTCGCTTCTGGTTTTTTCTATAGATACTTTTAGCACTAATGGTTTCATTTATCGTTATCAAATCTGCTATAGGAACCATGTTCCCTTGTTTGGACTTTACCTTTAATTGCGAAATATCTGTAAGTGTTGATTTTTCTTTTTCATCTAAAGCCAATACCAAACCAACCTGATTGGACGCATCTTCATCATACAAGGTGGTTACAGCCCTGTTGGACAAGGCCATATTCATGGTATAAGCAATTTGCTGTGGTGCGACACCATACAGCATGGCTTTTTCTTTATTGATTTCGAATTGATATTCGGTTTGGTCGTCTTCCACCATCCAATCAATATCCACAACATCTTCGGTGTTTTTAAGAATGCTTTGAATGCTGTCTGCAATGGCTATCTGCGTGTTGTAATCCGGTCCATAAACCTCGGCAACAATGGTTGACAATACTGGAGGTCCTGGTGGTACTTCCACCAATTTTACATTGGCATTGTATTTTGAAGCAATCCTTTGAATGTCTGGACGCAATAACTTGGCAATATCATGGCTTTGCGCAGAACGCTCGCCTTTGTCCACTAAATTCACTTGAATGTCTGCCATATTGCTTCCGCCACGTAAATCGTAATGACGTACCAAGCCATTAAAGGTAATTGGAGCCGAAGTCCCAATATAATTCTGGTAATTTACCACTTCTGGACGTGTGGCTAGATATTGTGAGATTTCTTTAGCCACAACGCCTGTACGTTCCAAAGTGGTTCCTTCTGGCATATCAATAACCACTTGAAATTCGTTTTTATTATCAAAAGGCAACATTTTTACAGCTACCGATTTGGTAAAAAACAAAACCATTGTTGCCATTAAAAGGGCAAAGGTTCCTCCTAAAAACAACCATCGCTTGGTTTTGTTTTCCAGCAAAGGCCTTTCAAGTTTGTTGTAGATTTTATAAATTAAAGTGTCTTCAACTGGTTTTTCAGGCTTTTCTTTAGCACCTTTTTTATCTTTTTCCCTTAAGAAAATATAACCCAAATATGGTGTAATGGTCAAAGCTACAAACAGCGATAAAATCATCGCTATGGAGGCTCCAATTGGCATTGGTGCCATATATGGACCCATTAAACCAGATACAAAAGCCATAGGCAATACCGAAGCAATTACAGTAAATGTGGCAAGAATAGTTGGGTTACCAACTTCGTTGATGGCATATAAAGCAGCCTGTTTAAATGGCAAGCGTTTCATTTTAAAATGCCTGTGCATGTTTTCGGCAATGATAATCGAGTCATCTACCACAATTCCTGTTACAAAAACCAAGGCAAAAAGCGTGATTCTGTTCAAAGTATAATCCAACATATAATAACTCAACAAAGTCAAGGCAAAGGTAATTGGGACCGACAAAAACACGACCAATCCACCTCTCCAACCCATGGCCAACATCACGACCAATGTTACGGCAATAATGGAACCTATAAGGTGCAACAGCAATTCAGATACTTTATGCGACGCTGTTTCGCCATAGTTTCTGGTTATTTCCACATGAACGTCGTCTGGAATTAAATTGTTACGCAAATGTTCCACCTTATCAATAATCACATCTGCTATTTTCATGGCATCGGCTCCTTTTCTCTTGGCAACAGAAATAGTGACTGCTGGATAATCCGATGGAAAGGTTTGTCCTTTACCGCTTGCTTGACCAAAGCCCAAAGACACATAGTTTTGTGGCACTTCTGGACCATCCAGAATGGTGGCTACCTGTTTTAAATAAATGGGTTGGTTTTGTTGTACACCTACCACTAAATTTTCCACATCTGTAACCGATTCCAAAAACTTACCAGTGGTTACAAGGAATTCCGTATCGTTTTTATCAAAACTTCCAGCGCTAAGTTGGGCATTGTTGGCCTTAATCATTTCAGAAACCGAAAGGAAATCCAAACCTGCAGATGCCAATTTGTCTTTATCTAAAACCACACGTAACTGACGGTTTCTACCGCCAATTTTATGCGTCATGGACACATCAGTAACTTTTTTGATTTCACTTTCAAGTTCCAAAGCCATCTGACCCAATTGGTAATCATCGTAATTTTCACTCCAAAGGGTTAAACCTAACATAGGCACATCGTCAATAGCACGTGTTTTTACCAATGGAAATGTGACGCCTTGAGGCATTTGGTCCATGTGCTTATTAATTTCGTTGTATAGTTTTACAAACGAACGCTCAATATCTTCCCCAACATAAAACTGTACAATCACCATCCCTTGCTCCTTCATGGAGGTAGAATACACATATTCAACACCTTTGATATTAGATATTAATTTCTCTAAAGGTTTGATAACACGGGATTCCACTTCGGTAGGACTGGCTCCTGGATAACCCACAAAAATGTCTGCCATAGGCACATCGATTTGTGGTTCTTCTTCACGTGGAATTAAAAACGAACTATACACGCCAACAACCATAAATACAATCATTAAAAGCACGGTAAGCTTGGACTGTATAAAGATTTTTGCGATTTTTCCTGCGATTCCTTCTTTCATTTGAGTTTTTTATTTTTTGGCGTTTTAACAGGCTATCCACTATATCTTTTTACTTGTTCTCGATACAAATTTGCTTACACAGCAAATTCACTCGAACTAACGTAAAAAGGATGCCGTTTCTATCCTTAACGCGACTTTTAGTTATTGAATTGAAATTTTAGCCCCATTGTAAAGCTTTCCTTCTGCTGACACAATGTAAGTTTCACCGGCTGATAAACCTGATAACACCTCCACTTGATCGCCATAGGTTCTGCCCAAACGCAACCAACGCAAAATAGCAGTGTTGCTCTGACTTACGGTATATACTCCAGACAATTGACCATTTGTAACAAGAGCTTCGGTTGGAATAAGAACCATTTCTGTTTTTGCTTTCTTTTCAACTGGAAATTGAACGGAAACGAACATGCCTGACAAAATATTGGCATCTGTTTTATCCAAGGCTATTTTCACCAAATACTGTCCGCCTGTATTTTTAGCTGACGTACTGACTTCGGTTACTTTTCCTTTTAAGGCACTGTTAATCGCTTTTACTGAAACATCTACAGTCTCACCTGTTTTTATTTCAGAAATTTCGGTTTCTGGAACCATTGCAATCACTTCAAAATGTCCTGGAGCTTCTACAGATATTAAAGGTTGTCCTGGATTTGCCATATCGCCTTCTTTTACTGTTTTTGAAGTTACAACACCTGCAAAAGGGGCTGTAATATTCGAGTAAGCAAATTGGGCACTGACTTCATTTTTCATTTGTTTGGCTGCTTCCAAACGTGCTTTTGCCATTTCGTAATGGGCAGTGATATCATCCAATTCTTTTTGGGATGCACTGTTATCTGCAAATAAGCTTTGAAAACGCTTGTAATCTTTTTGGGCATTGTTAAAAGCTGCAGTGGCTTCAGTGATGCTCGCTTCAACCTGCGCTTTTTTGGCTTGTAAATCTGTGTTATTAATCGCCACTAACAATTGTCCTTTAGTCACTTTATCCCCAACATTTACAGGTACCTTGGTCACATAACCCATCATTCTGGTGCTTAAATCGGCACTGTTTACGGATTGTATTTTTCCACTAACCGACAAAAATGGACTGTTATTGGCTTCAGACACTTGACTCACTTGTACGCTTATGGCTGGTGAATTATTGGTTACTGAATTTTTACCGTCGCTGCCACAGCTCGTAACAAATATAAACGTTGCAGTTAATGTTAATAAGTAGATATATTTCTTCATCTTAATAATTATTCTTTAGTTAAAAATTGTAAATAAGCTTGTGCGTAATTGTATTCAAATATGGTTTGGTAATATTCCAATTGCTTTTGGGCGTATTGGGTTTCTGCCAATAGCAAATCGGTTGTTTTTTCCAAACCTTCTTCATATCTATTGGTTCTAATCCGTAGAGATTCTTGCGATTGCTCCAAAGCCAGCTTTGTTAAATTCAACCTATTTTCAGCATCAGTTAACATACGTTTTGCCTTGTTGAGTTCCAATTGGTTTTGAGACACATACTGCTCGTATTGCAATTTGGATTTTTCGAACTCGGCCTTACTTTTTTGGGACTTTCCAAAGCGTTTGGTACCATCTAAAATAGTCCAGCTTAATTGGGCTCCAAAAATGTAGCCATTGGCATCGCCTTGAAAAATTTGGTCGTCGTATAATTCATAACTTCCAAAAGCATTCAATCTTGGTAAAAAAGACATAATATCTGCTTTGTTCATGGTTTCGTAGGCATTTGTTGCCAGTTGCAAAGCTTTGATATCTGCTCGATTTTCTGAAATAACTTCAGAATTCATGACACCAAAATTGCCAATTTGCAAGCTATCAGAAGGTTTGTAAATAACGTTGTTTGTATCGCTCATTAAAAAGGACAAATAGTTGGACGCATTGGCTATATTGCTTTTGGCAGTTTGCAATTGGTTTTTCACCTCATTGACACGTACCTCTACAGAAAGCACATCGGCTCTTTGCAAATACCCTTGTTTAAAGCTGTTCTCTGCCAAGGTTTTATTTTCATTGGCTGTTTCCAAAGCTTTTTCCAAAACATCCACGCCTTTGTAAGCCAATTGCAATTGCATATATGCTTTTTCCACTTCAAAGGCATAATAATCTGAAGTTCTTTCAATTTGCAAGGCTTGGGCCTCCATTTTGGATTTGGCAGCTTTACGTTGATAAAAACCATCCATATTGATCAAAGGCTGTTGAATTTCAAATCGGGTTGCAAAATTCTCAACCTGACCTGGATTGTTCAATAAATCGGGATTAAAATCTGAAGGTGTCAATATTTCCTGATTCAATTTAGAACCAAAAGCCATTAACGGATTGGTTGTTGCCATTCCTGTATGGGAAGCTGTTATATTGGGCAAAAATATTGCATTGGTTTGCTTAAAATCTGCCTTGGCCTCTAAATACTCCTGTTCTGAAATTTTTATGGCCCTGTTTTCTTCGGAAACTCTAGCCAACACTTCGGTTTTGGTAATAGGTACCAATTGTTGCGCGTAAGCAACAGCCGAAATCAACATAAAGCTTAAAAGGTATATTTGTTTTTTCATGTATCTTAACGTTTATTACTGCAAATTTAGGTTTATAAAACGTCTTGGTCAGTAACATAGGTTACCAAGTAAAGAAAGGCACTCTTTTTACAAAGAATGCCTTATCAAACCAACCAAAAATCACTGACAAGAAGCTTGTCAGTTTACCTGTCTTGTGCCTCCATGACCTCCTGCAACAATAATCAAAACTTTAATACTTAAGTAAATGAACTTGAAAAACTGAAGTATGGGATTCATCATTTTAAATCGTTGATATTTTGAGATACGCTGTGTCATGTTGTGTCTGTTTAATTTGTTAAAATATATTTCGAGCCTTGAATGTCTTGAATGTTGAATCTAGACTTACTCCGGAATCAACCACCAAAAAGGACGCATTTTTGCCTTATAAATAAAAGCATAGTGCAAAGCCAGTTTTAACCAGTGTCCTGCCAAGCCTATTTCGCCAAAGGTTTTTCCTAATTGCCTTCCTTGGGTTTTAGGGTATTTATGATAATCTGGAACTATAGGATAGGTTGTAATACTCACACCACTTCCACTTGTTAATCCGTAACCAGCTGAAGCAATGCAAGCTGCTCCCATATTTCCCATGGACCCTTTATGATGTAAGGATTCTTTGCCATTTTTAATGGTATCAATAATATTATCTGCTACCAATTTTGCTGTAATGCCAGAAGGCATACCTGTTCTTGGTGGTGCAGGAGTTATATCTGTACCATTTTTACTCTTTCTAGGTTTGGATATACTGTGTGGAGGAGCAAAAGCAATACCTGGAGCAAATATGTTTTTATAGCTAGGATTTTGATAGGTTTCCGGCCAATCTTGAACGGACCATTCTTCGTATGGTTTTGGAGTATAATCTGCATCCACTATCATAAAGCCTTTAAAGAGCTTGTCTGTAATATCATTTTCATTTTTATCGAACGCCTTAAAACCGTGTCCTGAGAAGGATGGAATAAGCATCGCAAAGTCATAGGTTTCAGTTTTGTATTCACCTTCCAGGTTTTCATAATGCGCAACACCATCTTCAATTTTATTTACACCTGCGCCAAGGATCCATTTAATGTCTCTGTCTTCAAAAATCATTTCAATCATTTCATGGGATTTCATGGTCATGCTACCATAGCTTAACAACATGCCATCCATTCCAAAATCGCCTAATTGGTATTCGTTGGATATCCAAGTAATTTCAGCCATATCCCGAACTTTATGTCGACGTAATTCTTGTTCCACATTTAAGATATATTCAAAAGCTGCGCCTTGGCAAGTGGCTTTGGCATGTCCTGTCCCTATGAGAATCTTGGTTTTCTTGCCTTGCTTCATCTCTTGAATAAGCGCATGTAACCCTTCCCAAGCATGATCAGCGTGTGTATATGTACAAACAGAATAGGTTTTATTGGTTCCTGGGTTTAATCCTTCAGTCGCTTCAAAATTAAGTTTTGGTCCTGTTCCATTTATTAAATAATCGTAAGTAACCTTTTCTTGCTGTCCTTTTTTATCACCTACAACGTATTCTACCAACACATAGGGCTTGGCTTCAGTTTTATCTCCTTCTGGATGAAAAGTAACAGCCTTGGCTTGCTTATATCCTATGTGCTTCTTTTTATAGAGTGGCTCTAAAGGAAATAGGATTTGCTTGGATGACATTCTGCCTATACCAACCCAAATATTGGAAGGAATCCATTGGTAATTACTGTTTGGTGAGACCACCAAAACCTCATGTTCCCTAGAAAGCTTTCTTCGTAAGTGTGATGCAGCAACATGTCCTGAAATTCCAGCACCTAAAACAACTATTTTAGCCATGACTTTAATTTTTATTAAAGATAGTTAGCTATTTAAAGTTGTACAGTTACTTTTGTTACACAAGAAGAAAATAAACAATCTTTAAAGCTTTTCTAAAAAAGGATTACATGGATTCATTAACACAAATAGTTTTAGGTGCTGCTGTTGGAGAAGCAGTTTTGGGTAAAAAAGTAGGCAACAAAGCCATGCTTTATGGAGCCATTGCTGGTACCATTCCGGATTTGGACATCTTGGCATCCTATGTTACGGATACCGTTACTGCTTTGGAAATACATAGAGGTTTTACACACTCCATCTTTTTTTCTGTCTTCTTTGCTCCTATTTTTGGTTGGCTTGTTTCTAGATATGAAAGCTATAAGGATTTTAAAGCATGGTCTTGGCTGTTTTTTTGGGCGTTTATAACACATCCTATTTTAGATGCCCACACCACTTGGGGAACACAATTGTTTTGGCCTTTGGAATATAGATTGGCGTTTAAATCCATTTTTGTAATAGATCCTCTTTATACCTTACCTTTTTTGCTGTTTTTAATATTGGCGATGTTTCAAAAACGCGATGCTCCCAAAAGACGATTGTATAATAAAGTAGGTATAATTATAAGCAGCAGTTACCTGCTATTAACCTTCGTTTTAAAAGGAATGGCATTTAATGAGTTTGAAATGACTTTGAAAGACCAACACATAGAATATTCAGAAATTGAAACCAAACCTGCTCCATTCAATACAATCTTGTGGTCTGCCAATGTGGAAACCAAAAACAACTACTTAATTGGTTATTATTCCTTTTTTGACTCCAAACCCATACACTTTGTTACCTATCCCAAAAACCATGACTTGCTTGGAGAATTAATTCAAGATGAAAAGGTACAACGCATGATTGCTGTTTCTAAAGGATGGTTTACCATCACAAAAAAAGAAAACGGTTTATATTATAACGATTTGCGATTTGGACTATTGAGTTTAAAACCCAATTCACAAAATTTTGCTTTTCAGTATGAAATCAAAACCTCCAATAGTGGTAAGGTGTCTTTTGTAGAGACCAAAAAAAACCGTGAAGATGCCAAACAGCTTTTAAGCGACTTGTGGATGAGGTTAAAAGGGAATTGATTGCTTTCTATCTTTTATAATTCCAAACAAACCCCCAAAGTCTTCAAGTAGTGAATCGGGAGAAGATGTTTTATTGATCTTCGTCTGTGTCTTCTTTCTTTTTTCCACTCATCATAAAGTTTACCAATATGCCAACTAAGGTAATACAAACTAAAGCGAAAATAGCGATCATAATGACACCATTGTTCCAATTATACAAGGCTAGGTTTTGAGAAATCATAAGTGAGGAGTTTAATTGTTAATATTAAAAGCAAATGTATTGTATGAAAATAATAATAAATATGACTTTGGTCAGCAAAACAAGATACTTTTTTAATTTTTAAAACAAAAAGGCATGTTTAAAAATAAACATGCCTTTTCCAACCAACCAAAAATCACTGACATAGAACTGTCAGTTTACCTTAAGAACCTTATAGGTCCCTTCACAATTATTTATTACTGTTTATGATGTTTATCAGTTCCTCTTTTTGTACCACTCCAGATTGTCTCCATAACTGTTTCCCTTGTTTGAACAATACAAGGGTGGGCACACCCCTAACCTGATATTTTGCTGCTATAGATTGATTCTTATCCACATCTACTTTTAAAATGGACACAGAATCCCCCAAACTGTCTTTTACCTGTTTTAAAATGGGAGACATCATTTTGCAAGGGCCACACCATTCGGCAAAAAAATCTATAAGTACGGGTTTCTCTTGATGTATTAATTCTGAAAATTGACTCATCTTACTCTTTATTAAATGTGATACTCCATATACCTCTTACTTCGTTTACTCCATAACCAATAGCCATATCTTTAGGATATAATGCTTTTATGGTTTTATACGCTTCTGTATCCAACTCCTTATTTGGGGTTCCATGACACTGCAAGCACATGGAGTTAGTCGTGATTGGGTAGTAAAAGTTTACAATATCTTCATGCATTTCCAAAATAGGTTGAGGCTCTTCTTTGGCAGCTACCACTTTTTTAAAGGTTTCAATATGTTGTAACTCTTTGGTATTGGCCTGATTCCCTGGGTTTCTTGGTTTGTCTGAAACACGTTTGATGTTGGCATGATACACTACAGACATGCTATCTGTTAATGGGTATGCTTTTACATGACAAAACTCAACAGCCGCCAAGGTGCCTTTTTTCTGAATGGTTCCCATAAGGTTTTTGCCTAATTCGGTTTTGGTTCCAAGTGCATATTTCAAGCCTTTCTCTTCATAAGTCAATTCTTGGGTTTCAGCAGATGTTTGTTTTTGCTGCATACCTTTTCCTTTGCCCATGCCTCGTTCTTCGTTATAATGGGATTCAAACCATTCTGGTTGTTCAATTTCATAATCATACATATAATCGGCAATTTGATGAATGGTTTCTTCTGGATAGGGTGTTTTTGGCATGATACCAAATTTTTTAACGGCCCCAAGCATTTTTGCATCTGTTTCATTTGGATTTTTTATCCAATTTTGGATATCTGCTATAAATTGTTCCTTGCTGATACCTTCTGTTAGATAATGCTTTTTAATGGCAATCATGGGTGGACCAATTCTATCGTCCATGGATGCTGTAGGACTATGGCATACATAACAGTTGGTTTCCATGAGTTTTTTCCCGGGATGTTCCTGGTTGGCAGAGCTTTTTATGGCCAAATAGGGCTCCTTGTGGTTTTTACAACTCTGTAAAAACAGCATGACAGTTATTATTAAGGCAAAATATCTCATGTTTTAACTAAATTTTCCTGTGGCACAACTAATAAAGGATTTGGTTTTTGAAACCAGTGAGTTTTCATCTTCTATGGAAGGATAACCAATTTTTTTCAGCGTTTCTTTTACCAGAAAAGCATCCTCTTCCTTAATGTAATTGAAAGAAATTTTACTTTCTTCTATGTTGATATGCACATCTGAAATATTCCTAAATTCAGATAGCTTTTGTGTTATGGTATTGGCACAACCACCACATTTTAGATTTTGAACAATCACTGATGTTTTCATTTTTATTTTCTATTTTATAATAAGGTAAAATGTGTTCGCCATAGGCTCGGTTCATTTTTATTTTCTATTTTATAATAAGGTAAAATGTGTT